>Ga0210057_1001236_pt1 | contig 39492 bp, 30 predicted proteins | sample CryGeyCG2114_010_2_FD_183968 | JGI IMG/M metagenome (GOLD analysis project Ga0210057, IMG submission 183968) | Groundwater microbial communities from aquifer - Crystal Geyser CG10_big_fil_rev_8/21/14_0.10 (SPAdes) (version 2) | ecosystem: Environmental > Aquatic > Deep subsurface > Groundwater ... | reverse complement strand
CTTGAGCACTCACACTCGGCACACTCAAACCAACTAAAAACGAAAATGCGACAACTGAAATAATTATATTTAATGCTAAAAATAAACTTTCCCTCTTTTTCACCACCTCTCTTTTGCTCATTTTTAATTATTAATTATTCTCCCTTGTCCAGGTTCTAACATGCCATTTCCTCCTTGAATATATACTCTTTCTTCATATATCTCTCCTGAACTTGTTTTCACATATCTTGTTTCCCAACGTCCTCCTTGAGTATTTCCTCCACTTCCATTATTTACATTAACATTTGTTCCCTTTGGATCTAATTGTCCTGATATGTATGAACCAACTCCTTGATAAACTAAAAATTCTCCAAATGCTTGCCCTTGAGGTGTTAATGATTGTCCTTGAGGCATTGTTTCACAACCCGGAGCTAAAGCTCCTAATGTTATTCCTGCCAATCCTAAAGTTTTTCCAATTTTCATTTTACTATTTTAACACTTTTTGACGCCACTTCATACTCTCCGGAAATGACTTCAATAGCGCTTTTTTCACCACCCCAGATATGGTATGAAATTTTATACTCTCCGGCAATTTCAGGAGTGAATTCTAACCTGAACGGAGATTTCTCATCTTTTTCAATATCCCTTGATATAAATAAACTACCTCCTTCAGGTCCCATTATGTTTACACCACACTTTTCTCCACCATGTCCATTAACTATCATACCAACGATAAAAGGCACTTCAATAGGAAAAATATTTTTTGGACCATCTATCTCATCTCTGCCAAATAAGCTATCTTGATTTTTATCTTCCCATTTTCGGCAAGTAAAATAATAGACTTTTTTTTCAATTGCAGATGCTTTTATCTCTTCAACTGTAGGTTCATTTTGTGCACTATCTAAAGATGAATATTCCTGTTGGGTTGATTGAGTCTGAGGTGATTGATTAGCCGGATTTATTGTAGGAGAAACAAGATATATTTGAGGATTAGCTTCTATACTTGGTTTGCCAGCGACAGCAATATTTCTTTGAGCTTGATAGCTTGTAATTCCCTGCGTTGCTGATCTTGCAGCTCCAAAAAATCTTTGACCAGAAACATCCCCACTATCAATCGCTTGCCCCAATGCAAGTCCTAAAACACTATCGAGAATAAAACCTCCTACAGGACTTGGACCTTCTTGACCGGGAGTCGTAGCACATCCTTCATTAAAAGCTAAAATTCCTACTAATCCTAATGCTGTTCCAGTTTTTTTTATTTTTGATTTCATGTCCATTTTAATTGTCTATGATTTCTATAATATTATCTGAACGTATTAATATATCTGGATGAGGAGAACCATCATTTCTTGTTTTCATCATGACATAACCATTATCTGTTTGTCCCATGTATACTCCAAAAGTTTTTTTTACATCATTATCAACTGTTCTACTAATAACAATATCTAGCTTACCCATATTGCTCATACCATTATTAATCACAACATTTGTAGCACCATCTCTTGCTATATTTCTGTTTGCATTGTAATGAGCATTAAATCTCTGAACATTTGAAACTCCTCCAAGAATTGCACTTGCATCAGCGTCGTTAGTATCTCTGCTCATATATCCTGTTAATTCACTTAATCCATAATCTGTTAAAGGATCATCAGTAATACATCCGCTTCCAGAACCAGCAATTCCTGTAGATAAAGCAATCATTCCAAGATTTTTTCCTATTTTTCTTATGTTCATTTTGTACCTATTTGGTAGTGATTACACTATTTATAAACTTTACTATTAGCTTGTAGCTGGCTGAGGATTTGCTGTTGAAGCCGGCTGTCTTCCTCCCTGTCCATCTGACACACTAAACTCTCCTCCTGTTGATCCTCCAAATTCTTGTGCTCCCCCTGGCTGAGCAGCCTTGTAACTGCTTTTAGCCTCTTCTTTTCCAGCTTCATTTATCTCTATTACAAGACCATCTGAAGTGTATTTTCCAATATAATTTTTATCAGCTCCGCAATCCCCGTAATTTGTACACATTAAATTAAACTGAAATGCAGTTTTTTCATCTAAACACTCGCAGTTTTCAACACATTTTTTACTGCTTAAAAGCCCCTTTTCATATTTAACTAAGCATGATTGGCTTGCTAAGTTGCATTGTGATGTGCTAGATGAATCCCAGAACTGCAGTCCAGGAGCTATTTTAGGAGTGCATCTCCAGTTAGTATCTTTTTCTTCATTTTCTTCTATTTTATTTCCGATTATTCCGCTTAATAAGCTATTAACACTTCCCAAACTTTGTTTTATGAAATCTTTTTTTTCAACCTTGTCAATTAGTATAGGTGTCCACTGGCAGTCTCTCTGGTCTTCGTTTAAGCAGTCCCTTGAACTGTTTTGTAAAATACAGTCTTGCCATCTATTAACAACGCAGCCAGCTTGTGAAAATCCATCAATATCATCCTGAACACATGTCTCTTGCCTGTAATCAGCGCATGGCTCTACAATTTCCTCTCCCATAAAACATATATGCCTAAACGCCCTGCTTCCAGGAGCATCGCTATCTTCTTTTCCTGCATCCCAAAAACACCACGACTCTCCGTTTTTATGGCTTTTTTCATCAGAAGTTTTTTCACAATTAATATCCTCACATATGTAGTTGCCGTAATTTGGTTTTGCGCCATCATCAGCTTTACCGCAAAAACTTCCGTCTAAATAATTGCAGTTTCCGCAAGTTTTTGAATCTGCATTATTCCCCCCTGCATTACAAGTTTCTTCTCTGGGAACTATTTTTGTCCAATATGCTTCATCATTTATCTTGCTCGCGTCGTAGATGTTTCCAGTATTTCCGCAAGAATCAACAAAATAAACTCCCTGTTTATCTTCCAAGCATACAGTTTGTGTTGTTGGCTGGCAGTCAGTTCCAAATTCAGGGTTTGTACATAAATAATCTTTGTAAAATCCTACTTGAGAACTATTCGTTAACCCAGTTAGTTTAGATGAATCACACTCTCCTCTTGTCCCAAACTTGCATGTTGTTACAAATTCACTTTCATAAACACAAGCACCCAAATCTTGAGCAGTTGCAAGTGCAATGCATGAAACTTCATCTTGTACATCAGAACGCCAGTCAGTAATTAATCCAAAATCAGCACTCATTTTTTTACATCTTTGCAATGTTGTATAAGATGCCTGCTGGCCAACTAAACAGCATCCTAAAGAGCATTGTGGAATAGAATCTGGAGTTCCTTCATTCCATAAACCATTTGCCTGTTTACATGCCTCTTCAGGAACATTCTCCATGCACAATCCTTCATCGCTGTCATAACATGTTCCCTTTTGGCAAAAGCTAGTTGCTTCACAGCTTGTTGGCGTGCTTCTTAAGCTGCTATCACAATCATTTAATGGGGCATTTTGACAATAAGCACCATCTTTAGTTCTTTCACAGCAATAGCTTACCTGAGACTGGGAATTTGTATTTGAAGATGTAGTTGACTGGGCATAAATTAATGCACTATTAAAAATAAATATTAAAAATACTGATAATGTAATTATGCCTAACAATAAACTTGCTTCTTTCACACTTATCTTTTTATTCTCTTGTTCCATTTTTATTTAAATATCAATAACAATAACTTTTCCTTATTTATTTTAATTGATTATTATTCCCCATTATCTTTATTTTATCACTTAATTTCCCTTTTTATTTTACCTATTATTCATTTTGATTGATTTTTAAATATTCGTCGCTGTTGGACGAGCCGAGAATCGAACCCGGATAACTCTGGCGACGACAGAGTACATTAGCCATTATGCTACTCGCCCAACTATTAATAGAAAGATTTATAAATTTTGGGTTATTATATTCTTTGACGACAGAGTACATTGTTATTATGCTACTTTTTCTTTTCATTTTATATTTTTTGTATCTCATCTTATCAAAGTCCATATCCTGGTGGCCATGCCAAACTCCTTACAGCAAACTGAAATTTCTCATTAGTATTTCTGTCGGTTAGGATGTAAACTTTAGTGCCATCATCTTGTTTATATTTTTCCACTTTCACATCAGGATAAAGTATCATATATTGTAAGGGGTCAGAATCTCCATATCTTGCCTCGTAATTTAATACACTTGTACTTAAACCAACAAGTTTGTAAGCATTGCTTGGAATGTTTATTTCAAATCCATCAAATCTCTGAGTATCTTCTTTTGTAATGCTTAGATCATAGTCTATTATTATAATAATATTTTTATTAGCTAAATTAACTGAGTACCCATAATTTCTACTGCTTAGGGTATATCCTTTTGAAGTTAAATCTTCCTGTAAGTTTTTAACACATGAATCAACTTGTTCTTTAACAGATTTTTTAATTTCAGACTCAACATATTCAATCAAAAGAGGTTTCTGCATGTAACAGGTCTGGTAATACTGGCTTGTATAGCATAAATACTCAATTTGTTTTCCTTGATATAGATAATATAAAGTTGGTTCATTTGTTCCACCTTGAGACAAGACATCACTTATTTTTTGTTTTATATCATCATTTTGTAAGCACTCTCTTAAACTCTGCTCAACGTTTATTTCCTGGCTACCCAATACCTGTTGAGTTAAATTTTTTCCCTGTTCAGTTATAGTAAAAAATAAAACAATTCCTGCAACAATTACAACTGCAATAATTATGAATAATGTTACCTGCCCCTTTACACCCTTTTTCACCATTGTATTTTCAACGTCAATTTTATTTATAAACCTTAATATTTTGCAATACCTATTTTTATAATGTCTTATGGTATTATAATTACATAATCACCTTAAATAATAGAAGTTATTAAATATTTTTATTCATTAATTAGCAGAAACTATAGCTACTATCCTTTAAGCATAATTCAGTCTTTAACTCTTCATTCTCTGCTTTCAAATCCTGAATTAAACCAACAAGCTCCCATGGATTAGGCTGTTCAACTAATAATATTTCATTCTCACCAGTTTTTTCTAACACAGCACTTCCATAATTTTCACTATAAACTTCTTCATAAATAGAAACTTTTTCACTTGTTACTAGCTCAGGATTAGTTTGAGCTACTTCCTGAGCAATTACCCCTATAGCTTTATCTCCAGAACTTATAATATTGTACTCTCTTACAACTAAGCCATTATATTTATCCCATAAAGCTTTTTTATTAACATTAACTATGTTCTCTTTCAATGATACATCAGATGAGCATGAGACAATTTCACTTGAGGATTCGGGATTATGATTGCATAAACCATCAGAGTCCTGCAGTTTCAAAATAGTCCCATTAGTATTTTTATAAAGAGTTAACCTGGCTCCTCCACCAGTAGTACCTATACTTAAATCACCCTCAGAAGATAAATGCATTAAAGAACTTGCACCTCTTTCAGAAGAAGAAAAATCCATTGAACTGCCACCCTTTCTTCCAATTATGAAAGCATCTGAATAAGGAGCAGAAAAATCTCTTGGATTTCCAATAAACCAGGTTGCATTAGCTGTTTCATTATTATTAAAAGTAAATATCCCAATACCTCTTCCAGCAACATTTCCTCCAGAATTAATAATTTGAAGAGAACCTCTTGTGTAAGGGCTTCCACCAGTTGAATTAATTAATATTGAAGCTCCTCCAGATCCTCCAGTGCCATAGACATTCAATAATTCAGAAGGAGTGCTAGTTCCTATTCCGACTCTGCCTTCGGAAACATCGACAAATAATTTATTATTATAAACTGTTAAGTCATCATCAATACTTACTTTTCCATTTTGAACAGAAACATTGCCTGCAATAACAACTCCAATAAGTAAAATTCCTATGAATATAATAAGAGAAAGAATATTATTCTTAAGAAGATTCTTAAAACTTAAACCTCTTTTTTTAACCATTCTATTATTTTTAATACTATTAATTATACTTATACTGCTCATTTTAGCCGTTTTATATTTATAAATTTATGGATTTGAATTTTCAAATAAACTTCCAGTTAAGCATAAGTCACCATTATAATCAATATATGCAACATTTGCCGAAGATGAATTTTTAATTATAAAAGCATCACTTGTTGGGTTGCAACTAACACTTAAATCACTGCAATCTCCCTGCTCAATACATAGGTCTCCTGTTGAATTTATGAATGCTGTAGTACTGTCTGTAGCATTTCCTATTATAAATGAACTTCCATCATTTGTAACACAATTACTTTGGGCAAAACAACTTCCTTTCAGTACAATATTTCCCTCTGATCCAAACCAGGATACATTATTTCCTAGGGAATCCTTTATATAGAATTTGTATGTGTCATTTGCGATAGAACTTGAACTAAAAGTAAATATGTCCATATAAATATTTGTAAGATCGCTAACATTTCTTTGATGGCTAATTGTAGGATAATTTGCATGGGAAGCATAGATTGTATAATTAGAATAATAACTTTTTGTTCCTCCATAGTTTACGTAATCTATTATTGTCATCATTGGAGTAAATCCTAAAGAGTTAGTAGTTAAATTAAACTGGTAAGCCCCAGAGGAATTATATGCACTAATGTTTGCATTTTCTACATTATTTCCATTAGTATCATTCACATATGCCTTATAATACCATCTTCGAATAAGGTGGTAATTTAAAACACTCTCGTTAAGATAAGTTGCATTTGTAAAATATGCTTTTCCATTTAATAAAAAAGATCCAGTTAAACAAACGTCCTTATCATGTGAAGCAGAAATATTGCTATCACTAATATAGCTATCTTCTGGTAGAAGATTAAGGTTAATCCCACAAGAGGTAGAGCCATGATGAGTAAAAATAGAAGCATAAGAGATATTTATTCTTCCCCCATAATTAGGAGAAGAAGTTGCATTGCCAGATATATAAATGCCGGAATTGAAAGAATTAATTGAAACATTATATATTCTTGTATCATTGATAAAACCCTTGAGCCCATTAATCATTATTGCATCACTTCCGTCTAAATTAGTGGTTATATTTAAATTAAATATACTAATGTTAGTTATTTTATTATCGGCCTGCATATAAATACCCCTCCCACCTCTCCCTGATGTATTAATCACAGAATTGTCGATGACAATATTCTGGGAAAAGTTATACACATAAATTCCATAATTATTAGAATTTGGAACAGATGTCCTGCCCAAAATTGAAATATTGGCATTGTTAACTTTAAAATCAATACCATTTGCAAAATAAATACCAGAGCTATTTTGACTAGTTGTTCTGTTATTATATAAAGTTAAATTTTTTATAGTCAAACCATTATAACCCTCTGAAATAATTCCATATCCATTATTAACAAGGGCATAGTTTATAGCATGTCCATTACCATTAATAGTAATACCGTCAGCACCAATAATAAAACAAGTTCCACCAGAAGAAATATCCGTCTCTAAGTTGTAAACTGTATCAGGTGTATCAAGTACTCCACAATCTGTAAATTCAATAGAAATATTGCTTGGAGCATGTGCTAAATTAGCATAGGTAAAATTTATTGTTTTGTCATTAGAAACACTGCTAATTAAATTGCCAATAGAATCATAAATATATGCGAAAGTCATATTTTCTAGACTACTCAAGTCTGATATTTGAGTATAGACTAATCTATTCAAATTATCATAACTCATGCTATAAAGCTTAGAATTTTTAGAATCATTTATTATTTTAATATTTCCAACAGGGTCGTAACCGTAAATTAACTCTTGGATAGAACCTGTTTGAATTTCAGATATTCTATTAATTTCATCATAATCAATGTTTGTAATAAGGTTATTGTTATAAGTTTTATTAGTTATACTGCCAAAAGCATTATAATTAATTGAGGATAAGAAGCCATTAATACTATTAAGTTTACCTATAGGATTATAAGTATAATCAAAAACAGTATTTGGAAGATACATATTTATAATTTTATCTTGAGAATCATAACTAGTAGATAAATTAACTGTCTCACATTCGTCAGTTCCAGGGTCTACTTCCCTATAACAATAAAAGATACTTTCATTAGATACTCTTAATCTATTGTCATAAGCATATTTAATGTGGACAACATTGAAATAATTGCTATCAGAAGTAGTATTAGTCAAAGTCCCATTAATTTGGCCATCATAAGCAAAAGTAACATTAGAATTACCAGCTTTTTTGAAAGTAAGCCTATTAAGAGGATCATAAGTTAAATATGTAGTAACATTTCTTCCATCAGTTTGATTAATAAGATTGCCATTCGAGTCATAAGAATAAGTCCAAGGTTCCATATTCGGATCATCAAATAAAATTCTTCTTCCTAGACTATCATATCCAAAAATAAACTTATTTCCTTGCGTATCAGTTATATTCGTTAAAGTGTTGTCTTGTCTATAGCTATAAGTTGTATTGTAAACGTTCGTTTCATCATATTCTTGAACTTCCTTTATTCTTCCATAAGCATCAAGCAAATAATTTGTTCTATTTCTATTTTCATCATATTGGCTGACTAAATCTTTATCAAATACAACCATTATAGAAGTTCCATCTTGTTTAGTAATGTTGGTAACTCTTCCCAAAGAATCATAAGTGTAATTAGTAGCTAAATCGGAAGAGGGAGAAGTTAAACTAGAAGAGTAACTGTCAAAATAAGGATTTTGTATTTTTGAGACTCTATAACTATTATCATAAAAGTAATTATTAACTATTTGAGTTGTTCCTGTAGAAAATAAAGTTCTTGTTTGGAGAACATTACCAAAACCATCATAAAAGAAAATAACCTCAGAATAATCAGAATTACTATTCTTTTTTTCAACTTTTATTGATTCAGGAGCTATTCCATTTAAGTTATAAGTATAAATAGTTGTAGGAGATTCAGACGTGTCAGGAGAAATAATCTCTTTTGTTAGTCTGCCAAAAGTATCATATTCAAATGCTTTGCTTAACCCGTCTTTCACCTCTGAAAGCAAATTTCCAGTTCCAGTATTATAGCTATACTGAGTAATATACCCTAAAGCATTAGTTTCATTCATTTTAAAAGTTCCTGTTGAATCATAAATGTATGTAGTATTATAACCCTTTGAGTCAGTTAATCTAATTAAATTTCCTAAACTATCATAACCATATAGCATTTCTGGATCAGTGCCGTGATCATTGGATTTTTCCACTTTAGTGAGTCTTCCTAGAATAACTCCGCTTGTCTGATTGTCATAAAAATAACTAATTTGATTAACTACTGTTGAATCATCTGATGCAAATAAAGTATAATTGCTTGGTTTGCTTACAACAAAATTAGTGGTATTATAAAAATAGTTAAATACCTCAAATTTTTCATCTCCCGAAACATCAACATCACCAAGATTATTTATTTCTTGAACATTTCCATAGAAATCATATTCAAAAGTTATATTAGTAACAAAAGGAATGACTTCTTCATCATAAATTTGTGAAGAAGTTTGATTAAGATAAATCATATTATCCACAGAAATAGAATAAGAGTTTAAGTTGCCTTTAATATGATTTCCTTGAGAATTATAAAAACTAGTTTTAAATTCTCTTCCTTTTAAAATACTATCTTGATAAAAGAAATGAGCTACCATTGAACTGTCTGGAAGAGTTTCATTAACTAATCCGAAACCTCTAAACTCTTTGTCTAAATAGTCAAACTTTCCATTTAAATAAGAGTACGAGTAATTTGAACTTGCTTCAAACCCATTCCCTACCGAATTATTAAGAGAAACATTTTTCACAACCCAGATATTAAATCCTAAATTATTTTCATTATTGCTTAAAGTTGATTGAGTATATCCAATATTGGTTTTACCACCATAAGTTCCAATAACTTCTTTTAATAAAAAAGCATTTGTAGCATTCCTTATGTGGGTAATATTTTCATAAGGAGGCCCCTGATAAGCAACTGCAATGTCGGGATAACTATCCCCATTAACATCTGCTATTCTCCTCCCTATATTTAGTCCATCATCAACAAATCTTTCTGGAACTAACCAGCCAGGAGCAGAGACCCACCCAGATCCATTATTGAGTTTAGTATTTGTTGCAAAGGTAATATTCTGACCAGTGATACATTCTTCTGTGGAATTTCCTTGATCAACACATGTCTGGTTTATAATACTGACATTAGCTAGGAAATTTTGAGCTATATCAACTAATCCATCTCCATTTAACTCAATAAACCTGACTCCTAAATCAGGTCTACTACCAGAATGATCGATAAATTCCAAATTAGGGGCATATTCGGAATGTTCTGTCCAGCCAGAACCATTATTAAACCAAGCATTCCCAGGCACTCCTCCCCTTACTAAGTCAGGCAAACCATCTCCGTTAACATCTAAAATTCTAAGCCCCGAATCCTTGTTGTCACTTGTAGCAAAAAAATCAGGAATATTCCAATCATTAGACGCATTTGCCCATCCAGAACCATTATTAAGCCAGACTTGCTTGGTGCCTGGCTCTTTACTCCATATTATATCGGTTTTTCCATCCCCATTAACATCAACAAGTTCTACTCCAAGGTTCTCACTACTGCTTCCTATAAAATTAATAGGAATAGGCCAGTTTCCAGTTTCATTAGTCCATCCTGTTCCATTGTTCACATAAACCTTTTTTGCATTACCCTCTTTTGACACTAAAATATCAATAAGTCCATCACTATTTACATCCCCGAATCTAACTCCCCGATCAACACCACTTCCATCTGCTATTTCAATTCCAGATGGAATTACAAGCAAAGAACTGCTATCCCATCCATTTCCCCTGTTATTCAATGAGGTTGCATGTGATTCTCCAGACTTGGCTTTTACTAAATCAGGAAATCCATCATTATTTACATCTAAGAATCTAACACCAAAATCCTGGCCAGAAATGCTGTTTGATGAAAAAACAAAGTCTCCAGGCACAATCCATTTATTAGTCGCATTATCAAAACCCTGGCTCGTGTTATAATATTCAAAATGAACTGTGTTAAGTGTTGAAGTATTATCTGCACCAAAGTAAGTTATATTTGACAATGAAGATAAAGATTTTATATCATCCAAAATTACGTAATTCATGTTATATCTTCTAACAAGAGAGTTGTCAAAGAAAATTGAAATACTGCTTAATCTTCGGCTTTCATCGATAATATTACCCTGATCATAAACTAATCTTCTGTCTGGTCTTGCTGAACTTTCATAATTAAACAAAATCAATTTTTTTTCATCATTATTATAAGTTATATTTGAAATGTAAACTGTACCAATATCTTCTGCAAAAGGATTTTGTTCATAGTTGTAAAATATTTTATTGCCATTTACATCTTCAATTAAATCTAAATTCCATTTAACATTATAACCTCTTCCAGTATTTGAATCAAGTCTGGAATTATTATTAAACCCAAACCTGTATTTTGTTCCATCACCAATTGTAACAACCCAATAATCTTCTCCAGAACTGCTTAAATTTTGAATTCTGTACTGATTGGGATTTATTTCAGTATTCCAAGAAGAACCATTATAAAGAACTTTTAACCGATTATTATTAAAAGAAAGAATAAAATAATCATCAGAAACATTGTTAACAGTATAATTTACATTCCTTGAAATACTATTTTCACTAAGGAACCAGCCAGCCCCCAATATGCCTGGCCTTTGTAATACACTCTGGCTGTTATAAAAAATGCCTATTGATGGCTGTAGTCCCAAGACACCTCTAGGCACAGCAAGATTATAAATATAAGTTCCAGCACCAGGATATAATTCTGTTTTATACTCTCCAAAAGTTTCAAGTTTAGGAACATTTCCTACGCTTGGATTATGCAAGTAAGGCTTATATTGGTCGAAATCATTAACTGCTAATACAAGATTAATATTACTCAAAACAACAGATAGTAAAATCAAAAAACCAAAAGCTAATGCTTTATTCATTCTACCTCTTTTCAGTTCTAAATCAATTTTAGTTTTTATAGTTTTCATTTAAATTTTACCTTTGTTTTCATTATAACCCGAGTAAGGTAATATGCAATAAGAAAAGCAATTACAGGTAACAGTCCTGCCCAAATTATTCCCAAGTCTAGGAATAAAAGGGGAACTCTCCAAAGAATAAGGAAAATAATTATCATTATGATAAAATCTCTAGTTTCGGTTTTTTTATTGATTTGGTTTCGATGAGTTTTCATGTTAGTTTATTCCTCCAAATAAAGAGATTAGTTGGTGTACTAATAGAATTAATATAGATATGATAACCATCAAACTTCTATATACGATAGAAGCTTTAACTAATTTTATTATTAAAATCATAATTTAATTCCCCCTGGATTCAAAAAGCTTACAAATAGAATAATTAGGGAAACCACAATAGAAATAATTCCATAAAAGACTGCCTGCTTTCTTGTGACTTTTCCACCATAAAAGTAAGCCTTTTTAGTTCTTAAGTCTATCAAACCATCATAAAGAAATAAAGTTGATAAAAGAACTTTAAATGCAAATGATGAGAAATTAGAAATAAGAATGTTATAATCTAAAATGACAAAAATAAAGATGTAAATAAAGATGTAAATAAAGATAGCGTAAAAACTAAAGAAAGGGTTTACAGGATATGAATCTCTTCCTTCCCACCACGCCTTTTTTCTCCTATAGTATAATATATCTTTTCCAATTGCCCAACCAAGACAAAAACCGAATAACAGATATAATATATTTAATTCTTTATCATAGAATAAAATCGGCCAATTAATAAACAAAATTAATGCAATAGCTAAAATAGATTTAAAGAAAATATCTCTAGCATTATTTTTTATTTTTTTACCCATTATGCACAACTCATTATAACTCCGCAGCCATTTGCTGGTGTATAATTTCTACTGCCACCTCCAGAGCTTTTATCTATTTGATTTGAACTTGAAGAAGGTGGAGAATAAGGAGTAAATAGTTGATTAGAAATTGAGGATAAAGGTAAATTCACAAAATAATTTGTATATGAAGAAGTTAATCCTAAAGATCTCGCTTCACTAATTAAAGGTTGTCCAATTAAATAAGGGTAAGCTTGACCAGATTGTCTTGCTATAACTCCAGGTACTCTTCTAAACTGGTTAGGCCCTAAAAAGGCATTAGTAGTTCCATAAATACCAATTTGAGCATAAGATAACTCCTTACTTTCCCCAACATACTTTTGTTCAGTATAGGATTGGAGACCACCGATAGTAAACAATGCCCCGGTTCTAGCAGCATACCTAATTCCCGTAGGAGCAATATATCTAGCTCCAATCCTGCTTGCTCCACCAATAACAGAAGTTGCCCCAAGTGTAGCGACACTAACTCCTGTTGCAACAGCAGCTATTCCTCCAGATACAATTGCTTTAGTTAAATCTCCTCCAGTTTCTCTATAAGTAATATATCCTTGAATACTACCAACAGCAACTCCTGCAACAATACCAGCTATAACAGTAACAGGAATCTCACCGCTAGGATCAACATACTTATACGGATTATTCCTCTCAAACCTATACCTATTCAACTGCTGAGGATCATAAACATTTGGAAATGTCTGTTCAGGCTGAGTAAATATTCCAAGTTCTGGATTATACTTCCTGAAATTAAAATCATAATCTTCAGTAACTTCTGAAAACTCTTTCCCTTCATATTGATATCTTGAAACTTGTCCACCACCTAATATTGCTCCATAAGGATCATAAATTTTTATTTGTGTAACTATGAAAACTGTTTTTTGTGCTTGTTTTGTTTGTTTTTGTATCATTTGTATTTTTCTCTAGTTTCTTTAGTCAGCAGATTATCTTTGTGTAATTTTCTAAGAGCTTGAACAAAACCTATTGGATCATAAATTACGCACTCACATAATCTATCGGATTTTGTTTTAAGCAGAATAAATGTTAATTTAGATGATCCAAAAGGCACCTTTACTTCATAGTTCTTAAGTTTAATATAATCTATCTCTTTCCAGTAAGAAAATAGCTCTTCATCTAATTTAAAGCTATTCAATTTTTTTGAAGGAATATTCCCAGTAAAAATGCCTTCAGTAGAGATGGCGGATAATCTCCTTATAAAATTGAAATAAATTAAAAGGATTCCAAAAAAGATGGGAAGTAATGATACAATTTTCTCTAAAGAATCTATTTCTAATTTAAGAAAAACCCAAGTAAATAAAACAATGAGAAATATCGCAATAATATAACCGAATAAAATGGTTGATGATTTATCTTTCCAGACAATTTTTCCAGTTTGTTTATTATTCATTTTACTCACAACTTGCAGTAACTCCACAAACACCTCCTCCAGTAATTGTTTCTCCAATCTTTCTTGAACTACCTATATTACTTCTTCCAGAACTAGTGTCTGATGAACTTGAACCGGAAGAAGGAACACAACTTTGATATGTGGGATTACAACCACCAATATAAGGGTTCTGAGCTAAGTTTTGATTATAATATTGTTGAGGTAAATTGGTTGGAATTGAAGAAGAAATAACTTCTGAGGCAAAAATGTTTGAGATAAATTGTTGACCCGATTTCTTTGTAAAGTAACTTTCAAAATATTTTATATTCTTTAGACCACGGGTTGCAGGAAAAAATTCGCCAAAGCCTACAGTTCCTCCTCCAATAATGGTCCCACCAACAATACCTTTTGACAAGGATTGATCTGTACCATAATTAGTTATAATTTTAGAAACTGTTGCTGATGTAGCACCAATCCCAATTGCTGGAATGGTTGTAACTGCATAAGCTACTATAATCCCACTTGCTGCACCAGTAATTGTTCCTCCTAAAGCATAACTTCCCAATCCCTTCCAACTAAAACTTAAATCACCACTATATGCCTCTAAAGCATAAAAACCAACCCCCACAACTAAACCAATGCCTCCAGCAATACCAATAATTGCTAGTGGATTCTTCCCATCAGGATCAACATACTTATACGGATTATTCCTCTCAAACCTATACCTATTCAACTGCTGAGGATCATAAACATTTGGAAATGTCTGTTCAGGCTGAGTAAATATTCCAAGTTCTGGATTATACTTCCTGAAATTAAAATCATAATCTTCAGTAACTTCTGAAAACTCTTTCCCTTCATATTGATATCTTGAAACTTGTCCACCACCTAATATTGCTCCATAAGGATCATAAAATGTTTCTTCTACTATCGCTCCAGATTCATTTGTAATAACAGAAGTTGAACCTAAATGATCATTGTGATAAAACTTCTTTCCAATTAAAGCAAAACTCCCATTTAACTGAGAGGTATTATAAGAAACCTCTCCAACAATACCATTATCATCTTTAGCATAATAAATATCTTTTATTTCATCATTACCCTGAATTCTAATATGCTGCCTGATAAAATTATCATTAAAATAAAGAGAAACATCATCAAAACTGCTTCCAGTAGCATCAGGATTGGTTTTCTTAACAAGTATTCTGTCATCAGTTGGATGATAAATATAAGTTTCTAAAATTTTTCCAGTTACACTATCATTCACTCTAATAAGTTGATTAAATTCGTTATAAATTCTTGTTTTACCGTCGCCAGAAATCAAGTTTCCATTGCCATCATAAACAAGAGATAACTGCTCTGCAAAGGAAATTGGTATTGAAATAACAATGAACATTAAAAGAACAGCTAAAAGTTCCAGAGTAAAACTCTTTGTATTTTTCACCATCTTTTAATTTAATAATAAAATAAATTGACTATTAAGGTATTTAAAGTTTTATTTTTATTTACCAGATTGATACGGTTTAACAACTGCCGAGCATTCGTCAGGCTCATTACCCCACATGTCTTTGCATTTTATGTATGAAATTGATTTTAAACTCCAGTCAGCTTTATGAATTTTAGTATTACCAAAGTCCATGCTTGTTCCATTTGCAAAATTATAATTACAAGTTACTGAGTCATTTCTATAAACGCAGGACGCATCTTCATCTGTTTCTATAACTAATTCTCCAGAACCATAATAAATTCTTGTTATTGATGGCGGAGTTGTATCTATTTCAAGTGTGAAGCTTGTATTTTTACTGGCAATATTTCCAGCACTATCAATACACCTTACACTAACAGAATAATTCCCTAAATTTAGCGAAGTAAATGTTTGTTTATGCTCATTTGAAAGAGTCTGTGCAAAAGTTATATATGGCTGGTTATTTATGCTGTACTGGCATACTGATTCTCCTGAGCTAACTCCACCACTTGTTTCAGCAATTAAATCTACCTGTGCTGTTTCACTTCCTCTTTTTATTGTTCCAGAAGGAGAAATGCTGTCTATTATTAAGTCAGTAGCAGTTTTTTTCAAAACATATTCATAACCCAAGCCAATGTTCCTTGATGTATTCTCTCCAAGCCATGGCTGGTCTCTGCATTTAACATAAAATTTATTTTCATCTTTTACTAATGGCAGGGTAGCTACACAAGGGTAACCAATAATTGTTGCATCGTTCAGATTATTTTCACAGCTTAGAGATTCATTCATCTCAAAATATCCCAAGTCAGTTATATCCCATTTGCATTCTGCAGGTTCATTAATAAAAAATACAGCAGTCCAAGAAGTTGTATTTTTAGAAACATAAGACTTCGATTTTGGAGAGGTTGCAAGTACAACTGGTGTTGTTAAATCAGGCCCTGGTTTTACACAGAAATTTACTTCATAAGTACCAACATTTTCAACACCATCCATATTTTTACACTTAATATACAAATTAATGTCTCCTGCTTCATCTAGTATTGAATCATAAATTGTTCTGTTATTATTTATTAATTCAGTTGCCTGCGAAAATTCTTCAGGATTATTTGTTTCAGAAGCAATTATGCTTTCAACACTTGGGAAAAAAGTCATTGCAGTATGATTATTGCTTAATATCTCTCCTTCTATAAAACTGCCAGCCATTTCTTCATAACTTTCCCCAAATATATCAGAATACCTGCATGAAGAAAGTACATTTGTTTCAACTCCAAAAGTTATTGGAGAAAAAGGGTTTACACATTCACCATCTGAAGTTTTAATCTTAAATCCACTGTTGCTTTCGTCTACATATTTATATCCCTCGGTTAAAGCTTTTTCATCAGCACTTAAAATAGGAGGACCATCTTCTCCCTGCATCGAAGTGCACCTATCATACCCTGTTCCCTCATTAACTATTTTACAATTTGACCCAAGAGACTCACATCTATACTTTGAACATGGTTTATCAGGGTCATTATTGCAAAATTCACAATTTCCTGCAGTTGGTTGTGTCCATGCCTTGCATTCAAATGTTATATCTGTTTCTTCTTGCTTTCCACATCCCATAGCGTACATTACTCCAACAATAGCTAATGCTCCAACTGCAAATGCAGGAACTAATCCTGCCGAAAAAGTTACACCTCCAACAGATACTGCAGCTCCACCACTGCCTACAGCCCCAATACCTGTTGCTCCGGCAAATGACGATGCAGCAGCTCCACCTAAAGCTGCCCCACCAATAGTTCCTCCAGCATTACCTCCAGAAAACATATTTCCTAACTGACCATCATCTGCACTTACATCTCCACTACTTCCCTCAAACATATCTCCTATTCCAAAATTTCCAAGTAAGTCTAATCCCTGTATGTTGTTGTAAAATCCAGTACCAGCACTTCCTGTTATGCTTGACAGCCCTGAAGAAAATGCATTTATTGCGTAAAGTTTTTCAAGACCCATAAGCCTCGGAGGTTTTTCTGCCTTGCCACCTTCTTTCTTAATTGAGTAACCTCCATCAGTTGTTTTTCCGGCAATATTTGTATAAGCTCCGCAATCTCCTAAAGTCCTGCAAAAATTATTCATTTGTAATGTAAACTGATAGTCTTCGCAATTGCAATTTTTAACACATTTCCAACCACCAGGACATTTTTTCTCATAAACAACTGTGCAAGTTTTTGTTCCAGCATCGCAGATGCTTTCCTCTCCACCACTGCCTAAAGAAGAAAGTTCTCCCAAAGCACCTCCACCTAAATTTTCAGTTAATCCACTTCCAATATTACTAATTCCTCCTAAAACTCCTCCCTTTCCAAATTCATTTCCAGGAGGGTATTTTGGAACACAGGCACTAAAGTAAAAATCACTGTCAACATAAACTACTTTAGGAGTGCAGTCAGGATTTTGCATGCAGTTTGTTATTTTTCTTCCAGAGCAATCTTCCCACATGTTTGGCCTGCAGAAAGCTCCGCTTTGATCAGGATTTTGATTAGAACTTCCACTTCCAAAACTGCTTAACATACCAGAACCTCCAGTTATTCCCCCTCCAAGTATTCCTCCTAATCCACTGCCACTTCCTAATCCTCCACCTAGTCCACTTGATAAAATATCTCCAATAGCATTTCCAGTTATTCCTCCAGAAAAACCACCATTTCCTAAATTCCCAATTTGCTGCTGAATTTCACTGATGAAAGATTGTGGAGCATTGTTTGTATCTCCTCCAAAAATATCTTTTATAGAGCTTACAACATTTCCAGCTGCAGAAGTTTCAACACAAATTTCTTTTCTATAATCAGCGCACGGCTCTGTTTGTACCTCACCATTAACACATAGCTGTCTGAAATGCCTTGAACCAACAACATCATTTCCATTGCCAACTTTTCCATCATAAACACACCAAGACTCTCCGTTTTTCTTTATCTTTAATCCGTCTCTGCAATTAAGATCTCTGCAAACATAATCGCCGTCACTTTTCTTTTTGTCCTCGCCAGTACGATAAGCAGCACATAAACTGCCTTCACTGTAATCACAGTTTCCACATCCTTGAGATCTTATGTTATTATTTCCAGCACCGCAAGAATCTTCTTTGTCAAATATTTTTCCATTGTTCCAGGATTTTTCTTTGTTTGAATCATAAATATTTTCCCTGTTTCCGCAAGAATCAATCCAATAAATCTCATCTTTGTTTTCTACACAATTAGTTGTTGCCTGTTTTTCACAATTTGTATTTAGTTCTGCATTGCTGCAAAGATAGTTTTCGTAAAACTCTCCACCTATTGATTGGCATTCTGTTTTTGTTCCAAACTTGCATGTATTTTCCCCACCTTCATTATCTGCGATAACGCAAGCTCCTTCACTCTGGCTGTCTGCAAGTCCAATACAGGCAAGTTCATCCTTTACACTTGAATCAAACTTTCCGGGAATACCATTTAATTCTTCAAGCTTTTCACATCTTCTTTCAGTTGTTACTTGGGCTTCTTGTCCAAGAATACAGCATCCTAATTCACACTGATTGACCTCACAAGAACTGGAAGAAAACCACTGGCCGTCTTCTTCATTTTCACAAGAATTTCTATCTGAGTTCGGTGTACAAAGCCCTTCATTAGAATCAAAACAGCATCCATTTCCTCCACCTACAACACTGGACAAATCCGGGAATGATTGTGCAGAAACACTTGGAACTAAATCAAAAAATGAAATAATTTCAACTTTTAAGTCAGTATTTATCTGATATCCTGATAAAATAAAACTAAATGATATGCCAGATATTATAAACAGAGTTATTTCAAATATACTTATTACTTTTTTAATAACTAATTCACTACCAAACTTACTCTTTTTTTCCAATTTATTCATTTTCATTTTTCCTTACTCTTTGATTATCCTGTATTATTATAATTTGCATTAATCCTCTGATTTATCTTAATTTTTGTTTTATTAATTTCATTTTAATATTTGATTTTTCCATTGATATATATTTTTTATTTTCCATTGTATATTATTTTGGGGTAGGTTGTACGCAATTCCTTAAGGCAAACTGCATAGTTTTTACTGTTTTAGTATCAATTACAGTGTATACTTTTTCATCATCACCAGTTTGATCTTTTGTTATTTCAACCCAATCATTAGTCCTCATAATTAAAGGATAATCGCTATTGCAATATCTTGCTTCTTGATAAATTATCTTATGTATTATAATTGCCATTTCATATAACGGGCTGAAAGTTGTTATTTCAACAGAGCTGAATGTTCTTTGCTCATCAGATTTTTCTGTTGTAATGTCTGCATCAATTCTAACCTTTGCTTTATCAGGAACTAAGCTTATAGAAAATCCATCATAATTAACACTAACTTTGTAAGCTTTAGCTTCATAATCAGATTTCATTTGGTTTACACAATTTGAAACTTTATCGTTCATATAACTATGAATTTCATCTTCCAAATGTTCCACCCATACATCTTCCGAAGGGTAACATTTTTCATTTGTATTTGCAGTATAGCATAAATAAGGAATATCTTTTCCCTTGTAACTCTTGGTTTTTTGAGGTAGCTGTATATATCCGGAGTTTGTGATGACTTTATCAATAGCTTCTTCTAAGTTGCTTTGTATACAGCTTTCTAATAACTCCTGCGGATTGTCAGAGCCAGTAGGCTTTATTGAAAGGTTATCTTTCTTGTAAATAACAAAAAGAAGAACTATTGCAGCAACTATAAGTATTGCCAATATTACAAATATAGTAACCTGCGATTTTTTATTCATTTCATCACCCATAAATTTACTTTTTCTTTTTTTATCCTTTCAAGTTTTCCTTCAAATGCCAGCTCCAATAAATATTTGTCGGCAGTATTCCACGAGATTTTAAGGTATTTTGCCACTTCAGAACTAGTTACAACCTTTTTACTTTTCACAAATTCAATTATTTTTTTATCATGATTGTTCATATTATAAAACATAGTAATAATCATATCATTGAGTATATGAAAACAAATATTACTATTAATATGTATAATAATAGAAGGTATTTAAATATTTTTATTCATTTATCCTACAGAACCTTTAGCAGAAACCATAGCTGTTATCCTTCAGGCACAATTCAGTTTTTAACTCTTCATTCTCTGCCTTTAAATCCTTTATCAGTCCGACAAGCTCCCATGGATTAGGCTGTTCAACTAATAATATTTCATTCTCACCAGTTTTTTCCAAAACAACACTTCCATAATCTTCACTATAAACTTCCTCATAAATAGGAACTCTTTCACTTGTAACTAGCTCAGGATTTGTCTGCAATACTTCTTGAGCTATTACTCCAATAGCTTTATCACCAGAACTTATAACATTATACTCTCTTACAATTAATCCATTATATTTATTCCATAAAGCTTCTTTATCCAAATTAGCTATGTTTTCCTTTAATGATTCATCAGATGAACATGAAACAGTTTCACTTCCAGATTCTGGATTATGGTTGCACAAACCATCAGAATCCTGTACTCTTAAAATGGTTCCGTCAGTATTTTCATAGGCCATTAATCTAACACCTCCTGCATTAGCACCCACAGTTAAATCACCATCAGAAGATAAATGCAATAAAGAACCTGTCCCTCTTTCAGAAGAAGAAAAATCCATAGAGCTTCCTCCCTTTCTTCCAATTATAAAAGCATCTGAATAAGGAGCAGACCAGTCTCTTGGATTTCCAATAAACCAGGTTGCATTTGCAGTTTCATTATTGTTAAAAGTAAATATTCCAATACCTCTTCCTGCAACACTTCCCCCAGAATTAATCACTTGCAATGAACCTCTAGTATAAGGGCTTCCACCGCTTGAATTAATTAATATTGAAGCTCCTCCAAATCCTCCAGCGCCATAAACATTCAATAATTCAGAAGGCGTATTAGTTCCAACTCCAACTTTACCTTCGGAAACATCAACAAATAATTTGTTATTATAAACAGTTAAATCATCATCTATATTTACCTTTCCATTCTGGACAGAAACATTTCCTGCAATAACAACTCCAATAAGTAAAACTCCTATAAATGTGATAAGAGAAAGAATATTATTCTTAAGAAGATTCTTTAGTTTCAAACCTCTTTTTTTAACCATTCTATTATTTTTATTACTTACACTTATACTACTCATTTTAGCCGTTTTATATTTATAAATTTATGGATTTGAATTTTCATATAAACCTCCAGTTAAGCATAAATCTCCATTATAATCAATATATGCTACATTTGATGATGAATTTTTAATTATAAATGCATCATTTGAAGGGTTATTGCATGCTGGAGATAAATCACCACAATCGCCTTTTTCAATGCATAAATCTCCTATACTGTTAATAAAAGCAGTAGTGGTGTCTGTAGAATTTCCGATAATGAACGAACTTCCATCATTTGTTATACAAGTACTTTGAGCAAAACAGCTTCCTTTTAAAACAATATTTCCCTCTGATCCAAACCATGATACATTATTCCCCAAAGAGTCTTTTATGTAGAATTTATATGTGTCGTTTGGAAGAATAGTGGATTCTAAAGTAAAGATAAGATTTAAATTAGTTGTAAGATTTGCAGATTGCGAAGCATTTTCATAATTTGCTTTTGTTACATTTATTGTGTAATTTGTATAGTATGTTTTTGCTCCCCCATTATTTATATATTCGGCCAAGCTTTTAGTTGGAATTTGGCCATTTGAATCAGTTAATTCAGAAAAATCTAAAGAACCAAATACGTCACTACCACTTACATTTGCACCAATAGTATTATTTCCCACACTATTATTTACATATACATTCAAGTACCATCCCCTAATTAAAGATCCGCTAGAAATCAATTCATCAATATAAGAAGTATTTAAGAAAGTGTTATTTGTTCCAGAAGAAATTAATACATCATTATCCTTTGAAGAGGAAATATTGCTATTTTTGAAGAAATTATTTTGAGAGCTGATAATTTTTATTCCATTAGAATTAGCACCAGAAGTAGAAATGAAGTTATTTTCAAATAAATTGTTCCTTACTAAAGAAGGAGTACTTTGTTGTATTAATACACCATATGATGTTGATCCGTACGTTTTAATCATATTGCCCAATATAGTAGAATATTCAGAGACTCCTCCATTAACTCCCCATATATAGATTCCATATCCACTATCTTTGGAGGTAACTATTGTATTATTAATCAGTTTATTATTAGAGGTTATCTCTCCATTTGAAGATTCCAAATAAACCCCATAGCCTTTTTTATTTAATACATTAATTGTATTATTTAATACATTAGAATTAATTACATTTTTTAACTTTAACCCATGATTTCTTGAATCTGATAAATTAGATCCTCTAATTACCATTTCATTATTTTCAATTAAATGGTTTTCACCATTCCTAAGGTAAATTCCTACGCTATCTGTTGTAGTGCTATTATCCATCCTAATTCTTATATTTTTTAATTTAGTTTTGTTATATCCATCAACATAAATACCATATCCTTGGGATGACTCAGCATAATAAATTACATAACTATTTCCCTCAAGGGTAATATTATCCGCATGTATATTAAAGCAAGTCCCAGAAGCAAGAATATTTTTAGTTAAATAATAAGTAGTATTTTCCTTATCTAATTCTTTACACTTAGTAAGGTTTATTATTTCTTCAACCATCATAAAATTACTAGACTCTTTTACGTATGTTCCACCATTATAATATGCAAAAAAAGTAAAATTATATGTTCCAGTTACATTATCTGTAAAATTATTTAGACCCCAAATACCAAAAGATATATTTGACAAATTGTAATATTCATATACTCTACCATTGGGATTAGTTATATTCAAAGTTACTAAAACAACATCTGTAGGGTAAGCTAATGTAACATTAATTGTAACATTTTCCAAAAATTCTTGTGTATCGGGATAAACATTAATTTCAAGTATTTCGGGGATAACTAATCCTATATCAAGTGTGTATAACTCTGATTCTCCTACGAAATTATTTGTATCTACACATTGGATAGTCCAGTTATATTCTCCGTCACTAAAAGATTGAGTAAAATTCATAACAACTCCTTGGACTATCTCAGAATCATTGGTCAAATTTAAGTTGCCATTGATAAACAAATAGCAATTAGTAATGTTTCCGTCCAGTACAGTTGTTCTATAAAAAAAAGTAACATTATTGGTCTGAAGCCTTATATCATCCTCCGGGTAAATCAAGTCAATAAATGGATCAGGTTCAATACTAAAGCTAAAATTACTTATATCTTCCCCAGTATTTACCCCATCTGTAGCCAATACTTTAATCTTAAATTCAGATCCATTTTCTAATAAACTATTTTCTATGACTAAATTAGTTTCATCAATATCAAGGGCTACTGTAGTAAAATTATTTCCTCCATCATCGCTAATTAGAACAGCATATGTAAGGTTATCACCATCTGTATCATCAGCATTCCAGGTAATCATAAAAGAATCATTATAAGACTCTCCCTGAAACGAGTTATTAAATGATACTGTAGGAGTATTAGCAGACACATTTCTTTCAGCAAGAATTGTGGTTGAGTTTTGTACAATTATTTGTGTCACATTATCTGCGAAAGGTAAGACTGCTACGAAAGGTGTAATATTGGTATCTGTAGTATCTCCACCCGTGTGAATCATCTTAAAAATTGGTTCAAATTCATAATTATAAAAAATAGAATTATTGACTTTAAGAGTGATAGAATAGTTCCCATACGAGTAAGTTTCATTTATAAAAGAATTTTCATTTAAAATATAGAATTTATCAAAAGAAACCGAGTTATCATCATAAATAATTCCGGAAATCAAAATTGTATTCCCACTTTGAATAGAACTTTCTTCATCGAATTTACTTAAGAGATAATTATAAGAATCTTCACTTATCCATCTACTATCTTCAAAACCAGAATCTCCCATAAAATTCCACATCGTAATTTCATCATTTTGCTGATCTTGAGGCCAAGGCACCAATCTTTTCAAAGTAGTTATATTACAACCATTAGGTGTTCTTTGACATTCACTATCCAATTCACCATCATTTGGATTTGAATCTCCATTAGGACATAATCCAATTAATAAATCTTGTTTAAATTTCCAAATGTCCGAATTACTCTCATCACACAGTCCAAAGAATCCTATTCCAAGATTGTTACGAATAGTATGTCCAATTTCATGAGCTGCGCCATGCCTAAAATTATCTTCTATTAACACAGAGTTCATTCCGATGTAAGTAAATCCAGATCCATTACTTTTATGTTGATTTAACCAATTCATAGGAACAATCCCTACAACACGATCATAATCTTGTCCTCCAAGCCTACTAAATCTATATAATCTCAGTAATAAAATTGGTTCTTCTAATGAATCTAACGTATCTCCTACATTAGATGAAAAAAACTCTTTAGATGAAATACCATAAATAAATTTTCCGTTAGCCAAAGGGTATGTTACATTAATAAATTCTATATTCTTCTCCGCCGATATTATAAAATTTGATATATTATTTGTATAGTCAATAGGAATAAAATTTACCTTAAATTCTTTAGTGTTTTTAACATCAACTTGAAGAGACATAGCATTATTTGATAAATCAGTATCACTATTTGATAAAACAAAGTTAATATTTAATGTGATAAAAAAACATACAAAAACTATTTTACATATAGAAATATTTCTAAAAACCATCCTTAACTTTTCCTCCAGTATTTTGTGAAAAAATAAATAATAATTTTGGAGATTAAGTAATAATATATAGTTATAATAAAAGCTATAATAATCACATGCCATGGATGCTCACTTACCGATAAACTTATATTTAATAGACTAAATCCTTTCGAAAGTAAGATCAAAGGGTAAATTGATACTTTAATTATTAATGTTGGCGTAGGCATACCAAAATCTCCAATTCTTCTATATGTCCCAAAAGGAGGGATACCTAAAAAACCAAAAATAAAAGCCATTAAGAAAAAGATGGTAAGATAAAATGAATTAATTTTCTGGAGAATCACCTTATAATTTTTGATTGTCCACCCAGTAAAACTTCCAAGAAAAATAAAAAAGAGTATAGTCAAAATTGTTGGAAGAGTATAACTAAATATTTTACCAACTAGATTAATTACAATTATTTCAGATATTATAAAAATTGTAAATGCTGGGTTGAAGATATAGAATAAAAATTTTAATGAATTCTCAGGGGAATACATATTAAATATGATAAGTATTGATGAGATTAGGGCGTATAACCCGCCGATTAGTCCCCCTATAAGAAAATATTTATTTCTCACTTTTCTAACTTTCTTATTCACCATTTTAAACAACACTCACATTTGCAATTATTTCTTTATTATCTCCAGAACTTGTCGGAGTGAAATCAAAATCAAATGTAATATTCCTATTTGGAGGAATTGGTTTTGTTTGGGTATCTCCACTAGCTATATTCAGCTGTGCTCCATCAAAAGTAACATTAACTAAACCATTTGATTGGTTAGAACCATAATTAGCTACAGTAATTCTTACAATTCCAAATTTTCCTTTGACTAAATCAACATTTGGAATAACTTGAACGGGATTAATATCAACAACTGCAAGGTCAACTGTAACTCCAGTTCCTCCACAAATTCCTCCTCCACACTGCCCATTTATACAATCACTATTTTCATCACAACTTAGCCCATCTGTTAATTTTGATTGACAAGTATTATCACATCTAAAAGAATCACATTGAGCGTCATCATTACTATAACAATTTTTTCCATTAGCTCCCATTGTGCATATTTTATTTCCAGTATTACCCATACAATCGTATCCACCATTATCATTCCAGCATTCAGAATCTATATTACAAGAAGAGTATTCTTTTAACTTGCAAATGATAGATGGAGAAGCGATATCTTGTCCAACTTTGTCAACATCACAAATATAATCACTTCCCAAATCTTCACTACATGTTATGTATTCTGAATAAACTTCTTGTAAGTCTCCATCCCCTCCACATGTATCTCTATATTCTTCAGTAAGTAAAAAATATGCATCTGAACCATCGGATGCACATTGTGAACTAAAATCTATTCTTCCTCCTCCACAGTTGCGTGAAATACAAAGGTCGTCTTGTCCATAACAATAACTTCTTGACCCATCTTTAATAGCACATACGTCGGGCAAGTATGTTGTTCCAGTATTATCATTTATTTCATCCCTATCTTCAGCACAACCTATCCTATCCCCAATACATTCTTTTATATCATAATCTACCCAAATGTTTTTATTGCTATACCAGTCAAACGTCCTCCCACTTACTCTATATTCATCATCCCCATTATTTAAACAATAATATTCTCTCGGGTTTATTACAAAATAATTTCCAATAGCCGAGATAAATTTAGAACTAGCATCACAATCATAAAATATATCAACTTCTACAGAATCACCAAACCTATTTGAAGTGTCATAGTCACATCCATCACAAACTTTTTGATTAAGGAATTGATCTAAAAAATTTTCTAATTCCATGTTTGACAATGGTAGATTTATACCCCAGTAATTAATGCAATCATCTCTATCTGTAGAAGATGAATAAATACAATAATCCATAGTAATCTCTCCAGAACTTGTGGAATAGTCTTCTGTTTCTGCCTTATATAAATCTACATTAAAACAGACCAAATCTGGATCAGCAGAATAGTCTATATCTGTCGCTTGGAATGAAAAACCATAATTTTCAAAGGCAACTTGGTCGTTAAAAGAACTGCCATCAAAACTATAAGAGTCATGTATATTAATTCTTTCAGATTGGGAAGATACAAAAACAAGGCTCCATAAAATAATACAACCTATAAAAAAATAAACAAAATATTTTTTATGGATCATCTTTCAAACCAATAAGGGTTATTTTTAATTTTTTCAGTATTGCTAATTAATTTTAATTTACCATTGCTATTGGCAATATTTCTAGTTTTAAGTTCAAAAATATCCCTTTTTAATGATTCTATAAGTTCAATTTTCTTCAAAATTTTATTATTTCTTTCCCTAAATATAAGATTAATCATATCTTGAGAGTAATCTACATTATTATTCAAAAAATGTTCTCTCAGTAAACACTCATCCAATACAATACTATCATCATTATATGCAATATTATTATCTTTAAGATATTTGTCAATTGCTTTTCCACATTCCTTCAAACCTGAAGATATTTTGGAACCATCCTTGCCTTTAGGTACCCCATATTCTTGACAGTGATTTTTGATTTCAACAATTTCCTCGTTAGAGAGAGAAGGACTTTTTTCTATTTGAATCCAGCCAGACTCATTTGCAGGGCAGTTTTTATCCCATGTATAGTATGAAGAAGTTTTTATGTCTAAGGGAGGATTTTCAAACCAATTAAGCGATTCAGTTAATTTATCTTGAGTATTTCTATTTTCACTCATACAATTGTCCTTACCACAGTTGCTAGGATATTTTTTTAAGTAATTTTTAATCAGTCTTGCTGGAAAAATATCTTTCTCTTCATAATTAGAAAATTTCTTAAAACTATTTTTATATTGATGATTATTATCAATTATTATTTGTATAAAACTATTTCCATTTCTCCAAAAAGCATAATCTTTGTCACTGCTTATGTAAATAAAATTATTATCTATATTTACACTGCTTGAATTACCATTTATCTTGCCTTCCATCCAGAAATCTAATATACTCTCATTATCAAACTCTATAATTTGAACTTTAAATTTAGAATTATTAGATACATCAGCGTAATCATAAACTTTCATTGAGTAAAAATTATCTGATTTTATTTCATACTCTTTTATTATGCTTATTCCGTGTTTAGTAAATCCAAAATTATTTTTAAGTGAAGTCTCTTGTGCATAAGCGAAGAAAACTAAACTAATAATTATTATAGAGATAGAAACAATCATAAATAATCTAATAGGAAATTCATTAGGTGTTACTTTCTTCACCATCTTTTTTAATATTTAAAATAATATAATTACCTTTAAAAACTTTACCGATTACTAATTAATATGGATAATTTACATAAATTAGTTATTTCGCTTAAAATAGGAATTATCCTTATGACTATTCCATTGTTTTTTTTAAAATTAAGAAATCATTTAATTATTGCAACGATTATTTCAGTAATATTAGTAGTATTGGTCTTAATTAGTATTTTCAATTTCAAGAATAAAAAATTAGATTACAAATTCATAGTGGTGGGTTATGCAGTTGGAGGAATTTTGCTATTGTTAGGAATAGTGTTATTAACAATGGTATTATTTAATTTTTCAATAAATGCACTAATTGTTACATTAACCATTATATTTTTTAGTCTTATCATCCTTTATTATTCGTACAAATCACAGAAAACACATAATAAGATAATCAAATAAACTAATAATTATTTTTTTCATCCAAAATCTCTTTTATACATCTTAATGTATATATTACAAAATAACTAATAAATATTCATTTATAATTCTTTTGGTGTATCGGGTTTTTAGGAATTAATTTTTATGTTTTATTAGATTATATGCTTCTTTAAGTCCAATTATCAAAGCGTATAAAAAAGAATGACCAGAATTATCTACAAACGTTAATTGAGGAGAAATCTACATTCTTGAGAATGTAGTTCTACCCTTCTAGCCAAAATATATGTTTCTAATTTGATTATGAAAAGTGATATTATAATCAGAATGATTAAGACTCCTATGACTATCCAAATCACTATATTAATCCTCTGCTCGGATTAGCACTCATTGTTAAATGTCTTACTTAATTTGTGCTAGTCTTCATTCTCAACTCTTGGAGCAAGAATAAATGAAAGCTCAAAACTGTCTTTTTTGAATTCAAGTTTTATTGGGCTGTCGCTTGAAAAGTTAACAAATATTTTGTCTGCAAGTTTGCTCGCCTTTATGAATTTTTGCAGATATTCTAAACTATATTTTGACTTAGAATTTCCAGAAATAATTGTAACTTCATCTCCAGTAAATTCTGCTCTGGCAGAATTCAGGCCCTGAGCTTCTATTATAAAACTATTTGGAGTAGAAATTAGTGTACATGCATCACTTACTATAAGGCAATCCTCAATAGCATCAACAAAGTCTCCAGGAGATATCTGAATTTGTGACAAAAATTCAAGTTTCGGAGGGTCTTTATCTTCAGACTCTACTTCTATCAATGCAAGGGAAAAACTCCTCTTTATCTTGTCTAAAATATTCAGTTCAATTGTTGTCTCATGACTTTCCATAATTAAGGTGCTCCCAGGCTTAGTTCTTCTTAAAACAGCTTTTAAATTATCAAGATTAACTCCTAAAATTTCATGACCTGACTGATATTCACTGAAGGAGTTCTTTGGAAGCTTAAAATAAACCATAGCTACGTTTGCAGGATCTATTGCCACTATGCTAAGCCCATCTTCACTAAACTTTAATTTTACCTCTGTTACTAACTCAGAGATTATTGATACGACCTCGGAAAGTAGTTTAGGATGGTCTAATTTTGCCCTCATTTTTATCTTTTTTCATAATAGCTGGAAGCTTTTAAGTATTATTGTTCTAAACTGAACAAAGGTATTTAAAATTACAATAGCTTTTTCTAAAATGAAAAAAGAGCAGGTGAAGTTGCTATCTTTGCCATATTACTCAAGAAAAGATGTTCTTGAGGCTATTTTTAACTTTTCGAAAAAAAGAGAGGTAACTCCAAGGTATTTTGAAGGGTTTGGCAAACGGCCAGATAGCTTTCAATACCCTTCAGATATACTGGCTATGGTAAAAAAGGGAGCTTCAAGCTTTCATTGCTCCGAGGAAATATGGAGAGACCCTTTACAGTTAAAAACAGGCATGCCTGAATCTGAGCTAAATGAGCTTAGAGAAGGATGGGACTTAATTATTGATATAGACTGCAGGTGGATTGATTATAGTAAAAAAGCAGCTATTGCCATTATCAAAGCGCTAGAGTACAGGGGAGTTAAAAATGTAGGTATTAAGTTCTCAGGAAGCAAGGGATTTCATATTATTGTTCCATGTGAAGCTTTCCCAGAAGAGATTAACAGCATAAAAACCAGTTCAATGTTTCCAGAATGGCCAAGAGCAATTGTAGGGTATATAAAAGAGCTTGCCCGTCCAATACTGGAAGATTTAATAAAAGAAACAGAATCAGATTTTTTAAAAGTTAAAGGGTATTCTGGGATAAAATGTGAAAAATGCAATAATTTAGCAGATACAAGATTCGAAGTAACTGTGAGATGCGACAAGTGCTCTCCTCCACATATTGAAACGTTTAAAACATCCAATGAAAATTACAAAGCAAAAAAATGCCCCGTCCATATTAAAACGGAGATGTTTGAAACTAAAAAGCAAAAATTTTATTACTGCCCAAGATGCAGCATGGACTCACTAGAAAACAAAAATAATTTTATTGAAAAAATATCAATAGATATCTTCAAAGTTTTAGGCCTAGATTTACAACTTGTTTCTCCAAGGCATTTATTCAGGATGCCTTATTCTTTGCATGAGAAAACAGCTTTAGCAAGTATTGTCTTAGACAAGGATAAAATATCTGACTTTGAAATTAAAGATGCAGATCCATTAAACATTGTAGTTAAGGAGTTTATTCCGAAAGTTAAAAAAAATGAAGCCAAAGAGCTGCTTTTAAGTTCAATTGACTGGGGAATGTCTCAAAGAAAAGAAGGTAACTTAGACTATTCTCAAATTGAAAAAAAAGACAAGACATTTGAAATGCCAAAAATAAAAGTTAAAGATGATTATTTCCCTCCAACAATTCAAAAAATTCTGAAGGGCATGGATGATGGAAAGAAAAGGGCCTTATTCATCCTGCTTAATTTTTTTAGGTCTTTGGGATTTCCTATAGAAGAAGTTGAAGCTAAAGTGAAAGAATGGAATAAAAAAAATAATCCTCCACTCAAAGAAGGCTATATAAAAGCCCAGCTGATGTGGCATGCACGCCATTCTCCGGTTATGCCTCCGAATTTCGATAATGAAATATACAAAGAAATAGGAGTTTTTGACGTAGATAATTTGAGCGAGAAAATAAAAAATCCTGTTTCTTATGTAGTTGCAAGAGAGAAGATCGAAAGGAAAATATCAGAAAAAACCAAAAGAGAAAATTCAAGAACATCAAAAACAAATAAAACAAAGGAATAACTCTTAGTTTTGTAACTCCTTATAAATAATAACATATAGGAATATTTAAATACAGCTAAATTATTGTATAATCAATAATAGTTGAAGTAAAATGAACACAAAATCAAAACTAACAAGTGGACTTGCAGGATTGTTAATTGGAGCTGGAGCTTTAACTAACGGATGTGCTACAAATATTGATTATCCTAAGTGGATGTCAACAGATAATACTCCAATTACAGAACCAAGAGTTGATCTTAATAGTGTTAGAAGTGTAAGAAAGATTGAGCCAAGAAATGATGGTCTTATTATTCCAGCATATGAAGTAAAATTTGGAAAGGGGATTCATGCTAAAAAGGTTGTTGTAAAGGCAGGGGACGGTTCTTATTACAAGGTAGATTTATATTATAAAACAAGAGCTCATTAGAAAGTTATAGCTATATTTTATTTAGTAAATTATTTAATTCCCACATCCAACAAATTCTCCTAGGTAGGCAACTCTTAATGCAAATTCCGCCCAACCAGTGCATATACCGAGATTGTTTGGTGTGCCTCTATTTTGAAGCGTTGGATAATTCCCATCTTCAATCCATCCTGCAACGTCAACTCTTTCTTTACAGAAATTTGATTGTGAATTCATTCTACAATAACTAGTGAATACTACTTGTAAATCTGATGATACTTCAGTGAGGATAGAAGTGCCAATACCAACATTTTCTCCTTGATATGTTGGAGCATTATCTGGAATTTTACAATAAAAAAGGCTAATTCTTCTTTTTCCAATACTAAATTTTCCAATTTGACATTGCATTTTAAAGATGCCGGGGCCATTTGAATCAAGATAAATTACTTCATATTTTGGGACACCGAATCTTGAGATATCTTTTACATTTAATACAATAATGGCATGTCCTGCCTTTTTGAAACCATTCTTGTCAAATGGTATAATAGATGTAGGGGCAGGGTGATTTGAATCTGTTGTTCTTTTGATATTTTTTATAGCACTTATGCCTGAATTTACAGATGTAATCACTCCACTACCATAAATACATTGGCCAGCATCCATAAAATCAATAATAGAATCAAAATTTTCTTGAACCCATTGTTCATAATCATCAGCATGTATTTTAGTAGGATTGTTTTGTTCTAAATTGGCAAGAACAGAATCAATTTCTTCAAAACTATTGCAATTTCCATCTCCATCATCACAAATCCCACCAGTACAACTTAATCCATTAGGGCAAGGGTTATTAGTATCACATTTTATAGTATTAATGCATTTTGCTTCAACACATACTTGGGAAGGGAAATTAGGACATTGCCCATCATCAAAACATTCAAAATCTGCACATTTATTCTTTTCACATAACATACCCGGGCATTCACTATTTTTAGTACACGAGACAGGTACACATTTCCATTTATTATAACAAATTTCGTTAACACTACAATCCCTATAAAGTGAACAAGGTTTATTGCACCTTCCACCTTCGCACATTTCTCCATTTTTGCAAAGTTTTGTCCTAGTGCATTCTCCTTCTATACACTTGCTATTTTCACATATCTGTCCATTTTTACAATCATAATCAATATTGCATTTATTGGGATTTGTTTGTGTATTCGTATCTGTTGGTGTTTGGATATTTACACATACTTTAAAACCAGCAGGAACTTGAGGATTAGGATCTTGTACACATGACTGTCCAGCAGGACAATCTCTATCATTTTCACATCTTACGCATAATTTGTTTTTACAAATTAAACCACCATAACATTGCTTTCCAGCAATGCCGCACTCTGCAGCTTCACATCTTGGGGGATAAGCGTCTTCATTACATCCTTCATTATCTTTACATGCAGGATAACAAGTGCTTGAATTTGCATATACACAAAGTCCTTGAGAATTGCATGTTAAACAACCTGGAGGACATGCTGGCGCAGGAGTTGGATTAGGTGCTGGAGTGTGGCTTAAAGTTTCACACTTCTTTTTATCATTACATTTTCCACTTGCACAAGCTTTATTATTTATACACTCTACACATACTTTTTTATTTGGTCTAACAGATTTGTCATTAAAGCAATAATCTCTTGGAGGAGTGTTTTCATCATTTTCTTCACAATAGTCTGATTTTTTATACTTTTTAAAGAAAAAATTATACTTACTTTCTGTATAACACTGAATTGAATTAGGCTCAGCAACTACATTACCTGTTATAATATCTCCAGTTAAACTAATTATATTGCCGGCAAAACTAAATTTATTTTCAATTAAAAACCAAACAACAATAAAGGCAAGAATTAGAATAACAACACTTAGAATTATAAAATATTTTTTATTATAAATATCTTTAATCACCATCATTTTATTATCTAAGTTAGAAAGTATTGTTTAAAAAACTTTATATGGCATGTTAATTTCAGATGTGTTATACTTTACCTTGTTTATGTTCATTTAATTATAAATATCCAATATCTTTACATTGTTTATATATGTTTAACTGAAATCCATTTGTTTGCATTACCTTTTGATTTATTTATTTTTATTATCTACCTTCCCTAAAAATTTTTCCAGGTTTATTAAAGTATAAAACTTTTTAAACTCCTTCACACTCTATTAAATATGAATAAAAAAAGCAGGTGTATTACTTTTGGAATAATTATATCATTATTGTTTTTATCATTTCCATTAATTTCTGCAGAGTCGAATCAGTCAAAAATAGATGATGCTTACCAATGTTTAAAAGACCAGATAGATGACTCATGTTCAAAAATAACTTCAGAAGAACAAATTTATGCCTTGCTTGCATTGGGAAATTATAAAGACTGTAAAAGCAAAGTTTTGGAAAATTCAAGGAATCAGGAATGTTGGCCAAAGTCTAATTGTAAACTAAAAGACACTGCTCTTGCACTACTTGCTTTAGACCAGGCAAATGCTAATACTGAAAAGGTTGAAAACTGGCTGTTAAATCAGACAAAAGTTGCAGACGACTTAGTTTGGTACTTGCAAATAGATACGGCTAATTCTTCTTCTTGTACGGTAAAATATGGCTCAAGTTCATATCCTGTAAGTATTTTAAGCACGAGAAAAGTTTCTTCTGGAGCAGGTTCTTGTTTATCTGTAAGTGAAAATGGTTATTGGCTAAAGTTTGGGACAGGGAATTGTGTAGTCAATGAATATAAAATTTCTTGTGATAAGGAATTTACAACAACTCTTCTTTACAGAAATTCAGATTCATCAACAATTCATGTTTCACAAAATCTTCATTCAGAATCAGCTAATGGTGAGACAACAGAAAAAATAACTTACAAGTGCTTCCAGCAAGCAGGAACATGTAATTATGAAGGCTCTTTGTGGTCTGCAATAGCCCTCAATTCATTGAAGTATGATACTGGCTCTTACCTGCCATATCTTTCAGCTTCAATAGACAAAAATGAAAAGTACTTCCCGGAATCATTTTTGTACATTTTAACAGGAGAGGACGATTATCTTTCAAGCATTTTACAGGATGACTTTAACGGAAAGTTCTGGCAAGTGGGAACATTGGGAAAATTTAAAAGTACTGCAATAGCTTTGCTTGCTCTTCAAGGGCAAAGCTCTAATGAAGCTGATAAAGCCATGACTTATATTGTTGATGAAACACAGGGTAGCAACGGATGTTTCAATAGTAATTTTATTGATACAGCTTTCCTTCTTTATTCAGGATGGTCTGGTAGTGGCGGAGGAGTAACTGAAGAGTGTTCATTAGATTCTGATTGTGCTTCTGGAAATGAATGCCTTAATGGAGTATGTGTTCCAATACAATCTCAGAATTGTGTATCTCAAGGTCATTTCTGCGTTCCAAGTGCTTCATGTACAGGGATTGAATTCTCTGAGCTTAAAGGATGTTTAAGCTTTGAAATATGCTGTTCAGAAGATCTTCCAACCTGTTCTCAGTTAGGTGGAGAAGAATGTGGCTTAAGTGAACAATGTGGTGGAGATTTAACTGAAAGTTATGAAACTCTTAATTGTTGTATCGGTACATGTGAGCCATCAGAAGAACCTGAAGAGCCGGTTTATACTTGTGGAGTTGAATCAAATGAAGTTTGCCAAAGCAATTGTATAGGAGAGGAAACTCAGGATAGAAGTTTAACCTGTCCTGCAGGGCAAGTTTGTTGTGTAACACCTAAATCAGGTGGAAGTTTATGGTGGATATGGATATTATTAATTCTGATATTTTTAGTCATACTTGCAATTATATTCAAGAATAAATTAAAGTTACTATTTTTTAAATTCAGATCAAGGTTTAAAAAAGGTCCAGCTCCTAGACAAACAAGGCCGCCTTTCCCTCCAAGTCCTGTATATCGTCCATATTCATCCCAGCGTCCAGTTTTCCCAGCTAATACTCCAAGACCTGCTCCTAGGAGGGCAGGTGGTGAGAAAAACAAGGAGTTCGAAGACACAATTAGAAAGCTCAAAGAAATGAGCAAGTAACCAAATATTTATAATAACTGATTTTTTTAATTAATTATGAAAAGAGGCATAGCATTATTTTTCATCTTAATGTTTAGTTTTGCATTAATTTCAGCGCTAAACATAACTAGCGATAAAAATAGTTTTAAACAGGGAGAAACCTTAATCTTAAGTATATCTGGGAATATTCTAGAACCTATAGATAAAGACAACATTGGTTTTTATAAAGAGCATGTCCAAATTCCTGTAACCTTTGATATGATAAAAATAAATGAAACATATTATATTTACGGGCTACTTCCATTTCAGGAAGGAAACTTTTCTTTAAGAGCAAAAGAGGTAAGTTACAGGGAACTTAATAAAAATAAAGAGCAGGATTTAGAGCTAAACTTTACAATAGGAAGCGCCTTTGCTGATTTTGGAATAAATCCTGGAGTTTTCTTAACAAGTGCAAGTCAGGATTTGCTAATATCAAACTATCTTGACAAACAAATAACAGTTTATTACGAAACTGATAATGAAGAAAATAAATCTTTTACAGTCCCTATGCAAGAAACAAAAAAAATTTCAATAGGCACTGCAGATTTTGACAGTACATATTCAGGAATTATTGTTTTTACATCAAGCACAGGTTTTGTTTATAATATCCCTGTTTATATAATAAAAAATGACAGCAAGAACACCCAAAATAACACTGAACTAGACAGATTAGTTTTTTCTTTAAATAGTGTTAATGCTCAGCTAAAAAAAGGAGAGTCATATGTTTATACTACAACTTTGAATAACAACGGCAACTTCCTGGAAAATATTACATTATCAGTTTCTAAAGATCTTGTAAAGTATGTAAATCTCTCACTCTATAACCTAAGTCTGAACAAAGAAGAGAAAAAAGAAATAAAAATCGGAGTATTCTTTGATAAGACAGGAAACTTTTCAGGAGTTATAACTGCAAAATATTCAAATCTTTCAGATGATATAAAACTAAACTTTTCAATTGGAGAAGATATAATTCCTTCAAGTTCTATAGTTAATAACCATAGCTGTTCTAACTTAAAGGGCAAGATATGCTCCAGCACTCAAAAATGCTCAGGAAATATTGAGTTCACATCTGATGGCTCTTGCTGTACAGGATCATGTGTTGATAAAACTACCACTCAAACTACCAGAGGACCAATAAACTGGACAGCAGTTGCACTAATAATTGTAGTACTATTAGCTATTGCAGGTTTCTTTTTCTGGAAGATGAAAAAAACAAAAAAAACTGCAAGAGATGTTTTAAAAGACAAAGCAAAATCTTTTTCAGAAAGATTTGAAACCAAAGACAAACTAAGGAAGTACTAAAACAATTAATTATCTCTCCGAGATGAAGAATACTTAATCACATCATCAGAAATATCCAATTCCTTAACTATCTGATCTAAGGTTTTGTCTTTAAAGTCTTTAGGAACTCCTTCAAATAAATCTTCTACCTTCACTCCCCTTTCTTTTAAGAAATGTATGTATAGAATCATTTGAACATTGTTAGTATCCTTATGATCTTCACCATATCTTCTCACTTCCCTAGGAACCCATTCTTTAACCTCTGCCTTTGCTATTTCTTGAGCAGCCGGCCAGCCCGTTTTTTCTTTAAATCTTTTTATAGAAGGACATGCAGCTGCAATTTCTCCATAATCTACAAAATAAAGTCCACCTGTCTCTCTTTTTGTAGGAATTTCTCCATAGGTTATTTCACTTTTAGGATCAAAAGGAAATTTTTCTGAAAGCTTGAATACCTGTCCACCAGAATAAGCTTTATGAGGTGCTACATCTGCATATGCTTTAGGTACAAATAATCCAAACCCTGCTAGAACAAACCATTCTGCCACAGATCTCATAAAATCTCTTCTTCCAATTTTCATTTTAATTATCTCTTTATATCTGGTGTTTTATACAATTAAATCCACTATTGTAAAGTAGTAGAAATATAAATAACTTTCCAAAATTGATTCTGTAAAGTCTACGGGTGATAATACCATATTTATATTTAAGGAAAAGGTTTAAATATTAGGATATCCTTAGGATATCCTATGAAAAGAATAAAAATAGAAACTAAAAACAAGCTTATCCTAGAGGATATTGAAGGTTTTTACAAGAGAAAAGTAACTCATTTTGGTAATAGTGCCAAAGTAGACTGCCCTAAAGAGCATATAGGAAAAAAAGTTTATTTGATAATTGTAAAATAAATAGAAGAGGAGAAATGAATTGTATATACTGCTCCTCTTCTATTATCGTCCTTAACGGACATGATAAAAAGGGAGTTCAAAGATATAAATGTAACGATTGCCATAGAAGATTCTGTGAAAAAGGAATATTTGCAAGGTACAGATTTCCTAAAGAGGTTATAATTAATGCAATATTCTTAAGATCATTTCCTTTATCGACGAGAAATGTTAAAAGAATTTTAAAGAAAATTGAACTTGTTAAAGTAAGCCACGTTTCAATTTATAATTGGATTATTAAATTTGTTCCACATTTGTTAAAGATTTCTTTTATTAATCCAATAAATTTTTCATCTGTTTGGCATGTTGATGAAAAATTTATTCATGTAAGAGGAAGTAAAGATTCCCATGCTTATCTTTGGATTGTATCAGATTCTAACAGCAAAATAATTGCAGTTCATATAAGTTTTGAAAGAGATTGCAATAATGCAAAAATTATATTGCAAAAAGCGAAAGATATAGCAAGTTTTTCTCCTGAAATTATTGTTAGCGATGGTCTACAGGGTTACAAAAAAGCATGTAAAAAAGTTTTTGGGAGAAAAACAAGGCATGTTATTGCACACTTTGAAGCAGTTGGAATAGTCCATAACGGAAAATTAATGAAATTAAGCAATAATCGTGCTGAAAGAATAAATGAATTTCCAGCTTTATGGTTGCATGTTTGTCGAGGATTTAAAAGGTTGGATCGAGCAAGATTATTTATTGAATTCTTTGTGATTAATTATAATTATTTAATGCCTCACGGCATTAAAGAAACTTCAAAAATAAAGTGGGAAGAGGTTGAAGCAATTATAAGAAAATAAATGTTTGAAAATTATTGCCTATCACCTTTTAAGTTAACATAATCTCACTGGATAATATAATCTTTTAACTGCCCATTTTTGCAGAGTTTAGTCTAATAACTTCACAAAATTATCTCTAGCAGAATTAATTTTTTCATTACTTAATTCAATTATTAATAACTTCATTTTAAC
>Ga0210057_1001234_pt1 | contig 39508 bp, 38 predicted proteins | sample CryGeyCG2114_010_2_FD_183968 | JGI IMG/M metagenome (GOLD analysis project Ga0210057, IMG submission 183968) | Groundwater microbial communities from aquifer - Crystal Geyser CG10_big_fil_rev_8/21/14_0.10 (SPAdes) (version 2) | ecosystem: Environmental > Aquatic > Deep subsurface > Groundwater ... | reverse complement strand
ATCTTTTCTTTTGACTTAAATTCTTTCCTTTTCCTTGTGGGGAGCAAAAGGCGGGCTTCCATCCCGCCTTTTGAGTTTTCCACAGTTGTTGACATCTTTTTTTGTGATATAATAAAAAAAGTTTAAAAGGTCGAGAAAAATAAAAAATAAAAATTATAACTAAATGAAGATCAGAAAGATAATTTCAGTTTTCATCGCTTTAACCCTTTTCCTTTTTCCGGTTTTTATAAGAGCAGCTGATGGGTCAGGTACCTGTACTGTTTCTACTGTTCCCACCTACATTTATGAAGATACCACTGGCAACCAGTTAACTTTTACCTTTACTGCTGCTGAATCAATGAATAGTGGAGCAATCAGGATTACTGCTCCCAGTGGCTGGTCAGCTCCCCAGGGCACATCAGGAACGGCAGGTTATACCACTGCCGCCTCTACTGGAACTTTAGGAAAAGTTGCCAATAATATGGATAGTATTAGTAATTGGGCAAGCTCAGCCAGTACAACTGTAGCTCAAGAAACTACAAATATAAAAGAGGGAACTGCTTCAGTAAAGATTACTTTTGATGCCACTGCCGCTGATGGAGAAATAGCTTATGCTACCACTTCTGCTCAAGATTGGTCAAGTTATAGCAAAATCGGAATTTGGCTCTATTCTTCCTCCACTCAGGCTGCCAATGGAGATTTACAATTTGGAATTGCCAGCACTACCAATTTCAGCAATGCTCAATTTGTTAATATTGCTACCTCTACTGTTAATACTTGGGTATTTCATGTTTTAGACATTAGCGGAATTTCCAGTGACATTTTGAGTAGTGTTCAAAGCTATGGAATTAAGTATGCTGTGGATTATTTCGGAACTTCAACTGGAGATATCTATTTAGATGAAATGCTAATTGGTCCTGACAATGTTAATTCCCTTTCTTTTTCTGGCCAAACTGTAACTGCCCGGATTTTGGAGTTAGCCACTACTAGCACCATTACTATAAATTATGGTTCTGGTGGAGGAAGCTCTGGAGTTACTGCTCCTTCTATTTGTCAAGTATATACTTTTGACACCAAATCCAAAATTGCAGTTGATGGCACTTTAACTTCAATTGCTACCAGTCCCACAATCACGGTTTATTGCGTAATTCCGTTAATTGATAATCTTCCTCCTTCCACTAAAATTGAAGCTCCAGTAGCTGGCGAGGAAATTTCAGCTGGGAAAGCTTATGCCATTAAGGGAACTTCAATAGACACTGGGGGTTCCAGCGTTAAAGAAGTGAAAATTAGTCTGGATGGAGGTATTAGTTGGGAATTAGTTACTCCTTTAAAGAGTACTGATAGCGGTTTTACCTGGAAATATATCTGGTTAGCACCAGTAGTTGGTGATTATACTATTTGGGCTAAAGCAACCGACTGGGTTGGGAATATTGAAACTCCAGGAGCAAAAGTAAGTATAAAAGTAAAAACAATAGAAGTTCCGCCAGAGGAAGTTGTTCCACCTGAAGAAGAGGCAGTTCCTCCTGAAGAAGTAGCTCCCCCTGAAAAACCAATTGCTGAGATGACTGTAGAAGAAATAAAAGCTAAGATTGTTGAGATTCAGCAAAAGATTGTTGAACTTTTGACCCAATTGATTAAACTGATTCAAGCTCAGATTGCTGAACTTCTAGTTAAGTAAATTCCCAAGTCGTTAATAACAAGGGGCGCTTTCCTTTAGCGCCTTTTGTTTTGAAAAATTTTAATAGTAAGATATAATAGAGAAATCTAATGAAAACCAAATTAAAAATAATTTTTCTGGGAATAGCATTTCTTATTTTTCCGCTTTTTGTTTATGCTGATACTCTTGGCCAACAGGTTAAATTTAATATTGACCCTTCTTATGATTTACAAAAGAGGGAAGAAATTTTAGCTACCTTACAAAAAATCACAAATCAAATTTATTTTTATCTCGATGATGCCTGGTGGCAGAATTTAAATTCCCAAGAGAAAAGCCGAGTTTCTGAAAAATTAAATAATCTAGCTGAAGAATTCGAAAACAAAATTTATCCAATTTTAACTTTAAATTTTGGCTCGGAATGGAAGCCAGGAATTGATGGAGATGAAAGAATTACCATTTTAATTCATCCAATGATTGAAGAGGCCGGAGGATATTTCAATTCCGGAGATGAATATCCAAAAGTTCAAAACCCAAAATCAAACCAGAGGGAAATGGTTTACTTAAATAGCTCTTTCATTGATAAACCAATTATTAAAAGCCTTTTGGCCCATGAATTTTTGCATTTAATTACCTTTAATCAAAAAGAGAGGCTGAGAAAGTCAGAAGAGGAAGTTTGGCTAAATGAAGCCAGAGCCGAATATGTTCCAACCTTTCTTGGCTATGATGATATTTACGAAGACTCAAATCTTCAAAATAGAGTGAAAATTTTTTTGGAGAGGCCAAATGATTCCTTAACTGTTTGGGAAAACAAAAAATCCGATTATGGAGTAGCCAATTTATTCATCCAATATTTAGTCGATCATTATGGAGTAAAAATTTTAGCCGATTCTCTTCAAATTGCCTTGAGTGGTATTCCTTCAATAAACTATATCTTGGAAAAAAGCGGCTTTAAAGAAGATTTCTCTAAAATTTTTGCCAACTGGACAATTACCGTTTTGCTCAATGATTGTGCCCAGGGGCAAAAATATTGCTATTTAAATAAAAATTTAAAAGATTTAAGAATTGTTCCCCAATTGAATTTTTTGCCTTTGACTGGTGAAAGTTCTCTTCAATTAACTTATGCTTTTTATGATTGGACAGCCAATTGGTACAAGTTTGTCGGCGGAAGAGAGAAAATAGTTTTTGAATTTGATGGCCAAGATGAAGGGAAATTTCTAGTTAATTATTTGCTTTGTGATTTCCAAGGGAAATGCCAAATTGAGAAATTAATTTTGAATGAAAAGCAAGATGGGAAAATTTTAATTACCGGATTTAATAAAGATTATCAGTCATTAATTATCATTCCAATAATCCAAACCAAAATTTCCGATTTGAAAGGAGTTCAGCCAACCTATCTTTTCACAATTAAAGTTTCGGCAATAGAAAAGACAGAAGAAGAAAAAGAAGCCGAAGTAATTGAAAAACTTTTAGCCCAGATTGAATTTTTACAGAAAGAAATCGCCCGAGTCCAGGCCGAAATTGCCGCCATTTTAGCCAAAAAAATAGAAAAAATAGGGACGTGCACTTTTTTTGGAAGCAATCTTTATTTTGGGATGAGAAATAATCCTGAAGTTCGCTGTCTCCAGGAATTTTTAAAATCTCAGGGCCCAGAAATTTATCCCGAAGGATTGGTAACCGGAAACTTTCTTTCTTTAACCAAAGTCGCCGTCATCCGCTTTCAAGAAAAATACGCCTCTGAAATTCTTGTACCGCTTGGGTTGCAAAAGGGTACGGGATATGTCGGGTCTACCACGAGAAGTAAGATTAATGAACTTTTAGGATTATAGCTATTTTTGTGCTATAATAAATTTTAGTAATATGACTAAAAAACTCACTTTTAAAAAAGCCGAGAAAGAAATTAAAAAAATTATTTTTCGATTTCTAAATCCAAAGGAATATCAAATTTTTATTTTCGGCTCAAGAGCCACAAGAAAAGCCAAAAAATTTAGCGATTACGATGTTGGAATTTTTGAGAAAAAACCTATTTCTTTTGAAACCTTGGGCCTAATTGATGAAGCATTCGAAAATTCAGATTTACCTTATATTATAAATGTTGTTGATTTTTCTATGGTTCCTAAAAATTTTAAAAAGATTGCTTTGTCAAAAATTAAAATTTTAAACCCATGACTAAACTAAATAATTTAATCAAAAATTTAAAGAAAGCGAATCAAAGATTAAAAGAAGTAATAGAATTGAGACCAACAAGGATAAATAAAGATGCGACGATCCAGAGATTTGAATTTACCTTTGAATTAGGCTGGAAAACAATGCAAGTATATATAAAAGATCAAGGATTAGAATGTTTTGGGCCAAATAATTGTATTAGGGAAGCAGCCAGAATAAAATTGATTGATAATCCTGGACAATGGATTGGTTTTTTAAAGGCTAGAAATCTTATTGCCCATACTTACAATGAAAAAATGGCTGATAAAATTTATCGAAAAGCTTGTAAATTTCCAGAAGAAATTGATGGTTTATTAAAGCGAATTAAATCTTTGTCATAGTCTTTTTCCAATTTGCTGTTGAATAAATATAGAGATAAATTGAGATAGTTGAAAGTGGTCCGCTTAAACGTAGGACCACTTTTATTTTAGGCTGTGGATAACTGACCTTTTTGACCTATACTGATACATCTTGACACCTTTTAATAGGTGTCTTATTATTAATTATATAATAATAAAATGCCTGAAATTAAACCAAAAGAAGTCTATACAACCAAAGAAGCTCAGAATTTTTTGAAAATAAGCGAAAGCACGATTAAGAGATTTTTAAAGAGAGGAATAATCAGGGCTTACAAAGTTGGCGGCACTTATCGCATCTGGGGCGATGAAATTTTAAGATTGGTTTCTCCAAAAGTTGAAAGAAAAATTTACAAAGTATATCAAAAGGTCAGAGACAAAACTAAAAAAACCATTAAAAAGTGGTAAAACTTCCGGATTATAAAGCAGTAATTTTGGCCGGCGGAAAGGGTACCCGGCTTTATCCGATTACTTACGAAATCCCAAAGCCCTTACTGCCGGTTAAAAAAAAGCCAATTATTAATTATTTGGTTGATTTATTTTTGGAACAGGGAATAAAAGATATTGCTATTTTAATTAATAAAGATTTTAAGGAAGAATTTGATTGGTGGAAAAAGAGATATTATGGTTCGGCAAGCTCACCACAAGTTCCTAAAATTAAATTTTTTGAAGAATCTGAGCCCCTTGGAACTTTTGGGGGGCTTTGGTATTTAAAGGACTGGATTTCAGATACTCCTTTCTTTTTTACTAATGGCGACGAATTAAAAAAAATTGATTTAAAGAAGATGATTCAGTTTCATAATCAACATCCAGTCTTAGGAACAATAGCTTTGGTCAAGGTTCCCAATCCTCAGGATTACGGGGTGGTTATTTGTAAAAATGGCTTTGCCCAGGATTTTTTGGAGAAACCCAAAAATCCGCCATCTAATTACATTAATTCCGGGCTTTATCTTTTTTCTCCAGAAATTTTAAAATCGCACCCGGGTCCCCATTTTACCATGGTTGAAACTGATATCTTCCCCAAATTAGCCAAAGAACACAAATTAGCCGGTTTCAAATTTAAGGGTGCTTGGATGGATACAGGAACATTTGAACGTTATTCAAATGCCATCAAGGGTTGGTGCTAAATATTTAAATTAATTAATAATTAATTAAATAAAATATATGGAAAAAATTTTAGTTGCAGGTGCCGGCGGTTTCATTGGCCACCATTTAGTCAGATTTTTAAAGAAAAAGGGCTATTGGGTTAGGGGAGCGGATATTAAATATCCGGAATTTTCGCCGAAAGATGAAGCCGATGAATTTTTAATTTTAGATCTAAGAGATTTTCGGAATTGTTCAGAGGCAGTTAAGGGGATAGATAAAGTTTATCAGCTAGCAGCTAACATGGGAGGGATAAAGTTTATTACTAGCGTCAAGGCCGATGTGGTTAGAGACAATATACTTATTAACACAAACATGGCCGAAGTTTGCCGACTTGTGGGCGTAAAAAGATTATTCTTTTCTTCTTCCGCTTGCATTTATCCTAAATATAAACAAGAGCAAACTAATGTTACACCCCTCAAAGAGAGTGATGCCTATCCTGCAGATTGCGAAGATGGTTACGGATGGGAGAAACTAATTTCAGAAAGAATGTATAAAAATTTTTATGAAGATTATGGATTAGAGGTTAGAATTTCCCGTTATCATAATATATATGGCCCGGAAGGAACTTATGATGGAGGCAGAGAAAAGGCGCCGGCAGCTCTATCTAGAAAAATAGCTTTGGCTTCTAATCCCGGAGAAATAGAGATATGGGGAGACGGTTGTTTTCCTGCAGGTGAACAGATAATTAGTAACCCCAAGATTAAATGTATTGAAGATTTTAAAATAAATGATACGGTTTTGGGTGTTAAAGGATTTCAAAGAGTAACTAATGTATTTACTCGCGATTACGATGGCGACCTTTTTAGCATAAAGCCAGAAGGGATGATGCCATTTAAAGTCACAGCCGAACATCCTATTTTAGTATTTCGTTTAAAAACATTTTGTAAATCTCATGCTCCTCATTGGTGTAAACCAAATTGTTTTTGCCACCGACACGATTGTAGGCATAATATTGAAACCTGGAAAGGATGGGTTAAGCCCGGTGATATTGTGAAGGATAGAGGTCGTCATAAAGATTATCTTTGTGTGCCCAAACTTAAAGAGGAGAAAAAAGTTGAAGTTGATTTACGTCCTTTTACCCTTAAAGGGCACGGAGATGGACGACCTCAAGAGCAAGCTTCCATTCCTATTATTGAGATTGATGAGGATTGGGCATGGATTTTAGGTCTATATCTTGCTGAGGGTTATTCTTACAATAAAAAAGTAAGTTGGTGTCTGGGTAGTCATGAGGAAGAACTTCGAGAAGAACTTCATAAACGTTTAACAAAGCTTGGATTAAATTATTGGGAAGATAATAAAAAATCTACCCCTTGGAGCAAAGAAACTCATGTGGCAAATGGTCCGCTATCGCGTTGGCTAAAAGAGAACTTTGGATCTTCAGCAAGAGAAAAAAGGATACCTTCCACCTTTTTTTCATTACCAAAAGAAGAAACCCGAGAATTCATAAACGGATACTTTAAAGGAGATGCAACTTCTGAATCTCTTTATGCTTCTAAAAGGTGGAAGGCGACATCAACATCAAAAGATATTCTTGTGGGAACCCAAATCTTACTGGCTAAAATTGGAAATTTTGGCACTATAATGTGGTTAAATAATTGGGCTGGTAGAGGAAGGAGCTGCGGAACCCTTACTTACGCTGAAAAACCAATAAATGTTCATTGGTTCCAAGATGAAGAATTTATTTATGTTCCAATAAGAGACATTATTAAAAGTAATTTTAAAGGAAATGTATATAATTTAGAGACAGAAGATCATACTTACTGTCTGCCCGCCACAGTTCATAATTGTCAGACTCGCTCTTTTTGTTATATTGACGATTGCTTAGAAGGAACCTTCCGGCTTATGGAATCAGACCATAAAGAGCCATTAAACATTGGTTCAGACAGATTAGTAACCATTGATGAATTAGTAGATATGATTGCTAAAATTGCCGGCAAAGACATAACAAAAAAACATCTTTTAGATAAACCCCAAGGAGTAAGAGGAAGAAATTCCGATAATACTTTATGCAAAAAAGTTTTGGGTTGGGAACCAAAAATTTCTTTAGAAGATGGATTAGAAAAAACTTATAAATGGATTGAAGAGCAAGCGAAGAAAGTAAAAAGGATATGACAATCAGAAATTTTAACAGGATTAAAGCTCTTTTGTTTAATAATGTAACAACCAAACAAACGATCTTTAAAAATACTTTTTGGCTGGCGTTATCTTCAGGGGTAGGTAGGCTTTTTACTTTTTTCTTATTTATTTATGTTGCAAGAATCCTTGGAGCTACCGAGTATGGAAAATTTACTTTTGCCTTGGCTTTTGTTGGTTTACTTGTTATCTTTTCTGATTTAGGTCTGTCTCGAATTACCGTCCGCGAACTTTCCCAAGATAGAGAAAGAGAGAAAGAGTACTCAGCTCTGCTTTCTTTAAAACTCCTTTTAATTTTAGGAACATTAATAGCAGTTCTTATTGGCGCTTTTTTCATTAGTTCTGATCCAAACATTCGAAAAGTAATCTGGATTTTAGCAGGTTATGTTATGATCGGTAATTTTGCTCAGATAATTTATGTATTTTTGGAAGCTCGCCAGCAGATGGAGCATGAGGCCCTGGCAAAAATCTTGGAAGCCGTTCTTCACACTGGTTTTGGACTTTTTGTTATTTTTAATTTTCCTTCCGTTGAAAATTTGGCTTATGGTTACCTGATTGGTGTTTCGGTCTTTATGACTTTATTTTTAACCTTTTTCCATTTTAAAATTTATTGCCTGCGTTTCAGTTGGAATACATTGATTTGGAGAAAGTATTTAAAGATGTCTTGGCCCCTAGCTCTTGCCGGTTTCTTTGGAGCAATCTATAACCATATTGATACGGTGATGCTGGGTTCTTTAGGTCAAATTACCCAAGCCGGATGGTATAATGCTGCCTATGGAATTGCCACAGCAGCTATAATTCCGGCCACTATAATTTCTACTAGTTTTTTCCCAGCATTGAATAAAGCTTTTAAAGAAACCAAGGAAAAATTTCAGGAAATATGGAATTACCACATGGAGACAATGATTTTTTTATCCATTCCTTTAATGATTGGAGGAATAGTTCTTGCTCCAAGAATTATTAATTTTATTTTTAATCCCACTTTTAGTCCTTCTATTCTAGCTTTCCAAATTTTAATAATAATGACTGGAATTATTATTCTTTATAGTCCTTTTTATCTCTTACTAATTGCTTCTGGCCAGCAAAAAAAAATTTTCTGGGCTACTTTATTAGGAGCAATAATTAACGTTATTTTAAACTTAATATTAATTCCCAGATTCAGTTTATACGGAGCAGCATTTGCTACTGTAATTACCTGGCTTTCAATCTTCTTTTTATTGTTTAAATTGACTTTAAAATTTACTTCAATTAACCCACTTAATTTAAAAGTGCTTTTAAGTTTTATTGGTGCCATTTTTTCCAGCATTCCAATGTATTTTGTAATAAGTCAACCTCAAATATACCATCTTCATATTTTATTTTCTGTTTTAATTGGCGCCGGAGTTTATTCAATTTGTCTTTATGGTTATAAAAAAGGAATCGTTAAATTAATAAAAAAATATAATTAAAATTATGAAAATTATTTATGTAGCTAATCAATATGATCACGGTAAGCCGGAATTGGGTTTTTCAAATGAGTATAGCAATTACTATGAGAGTCTTGTGCAGATGAACAATGGAGAGAATGAGGTTATACTTTTTCCTATTGATATAATGATAAAAAAGAACGGGCTGGAAGAAACAAATAAAGAATTACTTAACATGGTTTTTAAGGAAAAACCGGATATTGTTTTTGTTTTTAATATGGATTCGGTTCAAAAAGAGGTCGTAAAAAAGATTACTCGAGAAAGCGGGGCAATAACCTTTACTTGGTCTCTTGATGATCATTGGAATTTTTATAAATGCTCCAAATATTGGGCACCTCTCTTCCATTGGATTTTTACCACCGATCCATTAGCGATTGCAAAATACCGTAAAATCGGCTACAAGAATACAATTTTTATGCCGCAGGGATATAACCACTTTCTTTATAAGCCCCTGAACTTGCCGAAGATTTATGATGTTACTTTTATTGGCCGCCCACATGGAGCTAGAAGAGAAATAATGAAAAAATTGGAAAAAGCCGGGATCCATGTTGAATGCTTTGGTGACGGATGGCCAAATGGCCATATCACAAACGAAGAAAAAATAAGAATTATTTCCCAGAGTAAAATAAATCTAAGCCTTGCCGAAAGTTCCGGAGTTCTATGGAAACAAATAGCCCTGATTTTTATACACAGGAAATTTGACAGGTCAATCGGTATAAACAACCCCTTAAAATGGTATGAGAATTTTCAGACGTTATTAGCCCAGAAAAGAGAACAAATAAAAGGCAGAATTTTTCATGTCCTTGGCTGTGGTGGATTTCTCCTGACCGGATACGCCGAAAAGTTGGAAGAATTATATACGCCCGACAAAGAAATAGTATTTTTTTCTAATTTTAATGAACTAGTTGAAAAAATAAAATATTATTTTGCACACGACGAAGAAAGAGAGAAAATTGCAAGAGCCGGATATGAACGTAGCATCAGAGACCATACTTGCGAAAAAAGATTAAATGAAATTTTCAAAATTATTGGTTTAAAGAAATGAAAAAAATATTGCTAAACAAGAAAAAAATTTCGGTAGTTGGATTGGGTAAACTTGGTTTGCCTTTGGCGGCGTGCTTCGCGGCCCGTGGGTTTAAAACGATTGGGATAGATATCAACGAGAAAGTTGTGGAATCTTTGAACCAGGGGATTTCTCCAATTGTTGAGCCGAAATTGCAGGAATTCATAACAAAATTCAGAAAAAATTTTCGGACTACCAAAAATATTCAAGAAGCGATAACAGAAACGGATGTTACCGTTATTCTTGTCGCCACCCCCAGTGATCCTAACGGAAATTTCTCCAATAAATACGTGGAATCCGCTTTGAAATCGCTATCTGAAAACCTAAAAAAAAGCGGAAAAAGATATCATTTATTTGTGATAAGCAGTACGGTAATGCCTGGTTCAATTGGCAAAAGGCTCATTCCGATAATAGAAAAGCACTCGGGGAGAAAACTTAATGTCGGTTTTGGGGTAGGTTATGTGCCCGATTTCGTGGCACTCGGAAACGTTATCCGCGACTTTCTAAACCCCGATCTTGTAGTAATAGGCGAAAGCGACAGATTTGCCGGCGATCAAATAGCTTTCGTTTACGGGAAGCTTTGTGAAAATAAACCCGCTGTCACCAGACTATCTTTAATCAGCGCCGAAATAGCCAAAGTTGCTTTAAACGCTTACATAACTACAAAAATGAGTTTTGTGAATGCCTTGGCTAATATTTGCGAAAAAATACCGGGAGCGGATGTTGACCTAATTACAAAAGCCATAGGAGCAGACAGAAGAATTTCGCCCTATTACTTTAAGGGGGGATTGAGTTTTGGTGGGACTTGTTTTCCAAGAGACACAAAATCTTTCATAAGATTTGCCGAGGATTGGGGCGCCAATACGGGGTTAATTAAGGAAGTCGAAAAGATAAACGAATTGCAGGATGCGCATTTGGCAGAAATTGTTTTGAAAAGTTTATCATCTATAAAGGAGAAAAAAATTTCAATATTGGGTTTATCTTTCAAGCCAAATACTTCGGTTATTACGGAATCTCCGGCAATAAAGCTTATTTATAAATTATTAGAAAGAGGTGTGAAAATTGCAGTTTATGATCTATTAGCAATGGATAATACAAAAAATATCTTTGGTGATAAAATTCAATATGCGAAATCAATCAAAAGTTGTCTTTCTTATTCCTCCTGTTGGGTCATAACCACGCCGGATGAAAAATTTAAAAATATTGATAATAGTTTCGTCACAAATCGTCCAACTATAATTATAGATTGCTGGAGAATTTTAAACTCTCAGAAATTTTCTAAAAATGTCAAGTATATTAAATGGGGATACCATCAATAAAAAAAGATTTGAAAATATGAAAAATATAAAAAATTTTCCGAAAATTGAAACCGCAATTATTTTAGCCGGCGGAAGGGGAAAGAGGATGATAAATTTTTCGGTTCTACCTGATGCTTTAAGAAAACAAAACTTTGACTTAGAAAAAATGCACAAATCGATGGTTCCGGTAGCCGGTAAGCCTCTTTTAGAATATACTCTTTTATGGCTTAAAAAATGGGGGATAAAGAAAATAGTATTTGGGGTAGGTTATCAAAAAGAGAGCATTATAAACTATTTTAAGGATGGGAAGAAATTGGGAGTGAAAATTATTTATACCGAACATAATCCAGAAGGAGGTACGGCTGATGCTCTAAAAGAAGATATTGAAAAATCAAAAATTAAAGAGAGCTATTTTTTTGCGATGAATTCAGACCAGTTAACCTCTTTTCCTTTAAAAAAGTTAGTTGAAGTTTGTTTTTCGGGTAAAAACCTACCAATTGCCACCGTTGGGCTTGTTTATCCTACTTTCCCATTTGGAAAAGTGGAGTGGGATCCCAAAACACAAATGATTATCAACTTTAAAGAAAAACCTGTCATTAAAACTCCCACCAATGCTGGCATTTATCTTTTCTCTAAAGAAATTAAATCGTACCTTAAAGGTGATTTAGAGAAATATACCTTTCCTATTTTGGTTAAAAAAAATAAAATTAAAGGATATCTTTATGAAGGATTTTGGGATACTATTAACACAATAAAGGATTGGGAGCGTATAAATAATCAACTAAATAGTCAGCTTTAAAAAATATGGAAAACAACAAAAAAACTCTTCTTATTACAGGTGCAACCGGATTTATCGGTTCTCACTTAACCCCAGAGTTAGTTGAAAGATATCAGGTAGTAGCTATAGCGCCTCCAAGCGATATAGGAATGCGGCCCTTTCCTAAAAATGTTTCTGTTGAATATGCAGACCTGGATAACTTTGAGAGAATAAAAGAAATTTTACTAAAAATTGAGCCCCAAATAATAGTTCATTTAGCCGCCGTTACACCTGTTCGCCATTCTTTTGAAAATCCTTATATTTACCAGAAAATTAATTACTTAGCTACGATTAATTTAGTAGAGTTGGCGACTAAGATTAAAAACCTTGAGAAATTTATTTTTGCTTCCACTATGGAAACTTATGGTTGGCAACCCGTAAGAAAACCGTTCACAGAAAATTTACCTCTTCATCCCGATAGTCCTTATGCTGTTTCAAAAGTGGCTGCTGAAAAATATATCCAAATGGTGACGAGGGCCTTTGGCTTTCCGGCAATTATTTTAAAACCCTGTAATACTTTTGGTCGTAAAAATGAAAAGGGTTACATTATGGAATACATTATTACAGAAATGCTAAAAGGAAAGAGTCCTCAAATTGGTACTCCAGAGGCGGTTAGGGATTTAATGTATGTTGATGATCATATAAATGCCTATATAAAAGCACTTGAATTTGTATTACCTGAGCCAAAAGAAATAAAACAAGTTTTAGAAAAAAATCCAATAGCTTTTACTTTCAATATTGGGAATGGTTATGAATTTACAATGCGAAAGGTTGCCCAAAAAATCGGAAGAATGATTGGATTTAAAGGGGGGATTGAAACTGGTTTTCCAAAAGACTATCCCTGGCGTCCATCAGTTGCTCCTTACCTTAGTTTAAATGCTAATTATGCCCATACATTACTCAAATGGAAGCCGGAGGTTTCTTTAGAAGCGGGGATTCAGAAAACTATTGAATATTGGAAGGAAAATCTATGAAAAACCCAATTAAGGCCGCTATTATATATCTTGCTAATTCTGCGCCGAAATATATAGCCGATCTTAAGCTTAGCCTTTCTTCTTTGGATGTAAATTTCAACGATCAGTTTAGGTATCCGGTAATTATTTTCCACAGAGACTTCAGCGAGGCGTTGATTCAGGATATACGCAAAGCTACCCGTTCAAATACACGATTTGAAAAGGTCAAATTCGAAATACCTGATTTTCTGAACAAAGCTGAAATTCCTGAACGTTGTTTTGGGTTTGATATAGAATATCGTCACATGTGTCGTTTCTTCAGCGGTCTCGTTTACCGACATCCTGGTCTTAAGGACTACGACTGGTATTGGCGATTAGATACCGACTCTTTCTTGCTAAGTAAAATTGATTACGATGTGTTTTACTTTATGCAAAAACACAATTACATGTATGGGTACATAACTATGCTGAAAGACCGACCAGAAACAGTTAAAGGCCTTTGGGACCTCACAAAAAAATATATCAGGGAAAATAAAATTCAGCCAACATTCTTGCATAAATTCACGCTTGGTGGCGTTTGGAATAGAACTATTTATTACACGAACTTCGAAATCGGAAAGTTGGATTTCTGGCATTCCGAGAAGTTTATAAGTTATTTTAACTACTTGGATCGCTCCGGAGGAATATACAAATATAGATGGGGAGATACACCCATCCACTCCCTTGCAATTTACATGTTTATACCCGAGAAACAAGTTCATCAATTTAGCGATATTGCTTACAAGCACCAAAGTTTTGTAAATCAACCATCCAGGTTTAAATTATTAATACTTCTTAGAAAAAATATATTTTATGCAAACAGATGGTTGGGGTCTAAAACAGTTTTAGTAAAGTTTTATTTGAAACTCAAAAAATTTTTAGGAAGTTTTTGCAAATAAAAATGAAAATTATTCAAAAAATTAAAAACTTTATCAAACATACGCCAATTTACAGTATTTTAGTGTTAATAAAACAGAAAAAATATATGCGAGATTGGGAAAGGAGGGGTAGGACTGGTTCACCGCCCCCTTCGATAAAACAAAAAATAGTCAAAGAATATACTCGTCGTTTTGTCATAGATACTTTGATTGAAACCGGGACATATAAAGGCGAAATGGTGTCTGCAATCAAAAATACTTTCAAAGAGATCTTCTCGATAGAGTTAGATAATAAGCTTTTTGAAGCAGCTAAAAAGAAATTTTCTAAGTATCCTCATATTCACATCATCCATGGTGATAGCGGTAAAATCTTGCCGGAAATACTTTCTTCTCTCAAAAAACCGTGTTTATTCTGGCTTGACGCTCATTATTCTGGGGGTAGTACAATAAAAGGCGATGTTGAGACGCCGATTGCAGAAGAATTGAAAGCAATTCTCCACCATTCCGTCCAGAATCATGTAATATTGATAGATGATGCGCGCCGCTTTATCGGAAAAAACGACTATCCGACTATAAAATGGCTTAAAGACTATGTTTTAAAGTACCGCCCGGACTGGAGTTTTGAAATTGAGAACGACATTATTAGAATTCATTCATCAAAATAATAAACATGGTCAGAATTATAAATAAAACACAAAATATAGCAGCGGAATATTTACGTCCTATTTTTGACCCCGTTAAATTGTTATATTCTGTTCCTAGATACATTGGATTTGTAAAAGATTTAATAAAGTATTCAAGAATAAAGGGGAGAGAGAAGATTAGTTTGTTGGATCTTTGTCCTCGTATTCACGATAAAACCAAAACTACAAGATTTGATAGACATTATTTTTATCAAGATATTTGGGCTTTTCGCCGGATATACGAAAGTAAAATTGACCACCATATCGACGTTGGCTCAAGAGTAGATTTTGTTGGATTTTTATCTTCAGTTACTAAAGTTACTTTTGTTGATATTAGACCGATAGAAACAACTTTAAAAAATTTGGAATCAATAAAAGGCGATATTCTTGCCCTGCCTTTTAAAGATAATTCTATTTCTTCCCTTTCTTGTTTACACGTTGCTGAGCATGTCGGGCTCGGAAGATACGGTGATTCTCTTGATCCATTTGGAACAAAGAAAGCATGCAAAGAATTATCTAGGACCCTTGCCGTAAATGGAAACCTTTATTTTTCCTTACCTGTTGGAAAACCAAGATTATGTTTCAACGGCATGCGCATTCATTCGCCAGAGCAGATTATTGAATATTTTAATAATCTTAAACTCATAGAGTTTTCTGGCATAGATGATAATGGTAACTTTACAAGAAACATAGACATCGATATTTTAAAAAATTCCATCTATGCTTGTGGTTTATTCTGGTTTAAAAAAATTTGAGTAAAATAAAAATGAAATCAATTTTATTATCGCTATTCTATAAAATTTTTGATTTGTTTCTACAAAAAAATCAACTTATCTATAAAATATGTAAACATTGCGTAGATAGATATAGGGGAGAAAATAATTCTGATATCTATAATAATGGTGAGTATAGTTTTTTAAAGCGCCATGCCGGAGATTTTAAAATAGTTTTTGATGTGGGAACAAATAAGGGAGAATGGGCGAAATTTATACTTGGCATAAACAAAAACATTGAATTGCACTGCTTTGAACCCAGTGTTTATACTTTCAAAAAATTAATGGAAAATAACTTTCCCGATAATGTAATTTGTAATAATTTTGGCTTGAGTTCTCGAAAGGAAGCGAGAAAATTATTTGTGTTTGAAGACGGTGCCGGAGGAAATTCTTTATACAAAAGATATGGCATAAAAAAGGAAGCACAAGAAAAAGAGCAAGTAGCAATGGATACTTTGGAAAATTATTGCAGGGGTAAAAACATAAAGAAAATTGATTTTGTAAAAATAGACACGGAAGGGCATGAGCTGGAAGTTTTAAAAGGGATGAAAAGTTTATTAAAGGAAAACAGAATTAAAATGATTCAATTTGAATATGGCGGTTGCAACCTCGATGCGCGTGTATTTTTGAAAGATATTTTTGATTTTTTTAAAGACTTAGACTACAAAATTTATAAAATTTTTCCCAATGAAGTTAAACTTATAGAAAGTTATGGGCAATATTTAGATAATTTCCAGTACGCTAATTATGTCGCCGTCCAAAAAAAAATAAATCCTAAGTAAATGAAAGGATTAAATAATAAATTAAATTCATTTAAGAGTGTTTTTTTGGAAAAAGGATTTTTTCCCGCCCTAAGGGGAATCGTCGTTTTTTTATTTAGGCCTTTCTGCAAAATTATAAAAGGAAATGTTTTTTTAGTGAATTTTTTTTACGGAGTATGGCCGAATTTAGGACGCAAGATTTTTCCCATTTTTGTCGCTTCCGGTATTGTAAAATTTCCAAAAAGCGAATTGGTGGAGAAAACCCGCTATTTTTGGTATTCGAATATTCCCGGCGAATTTAACCTGGATGGAGAAAAGATTTCAAGAAACGATATTTTTACCTATGGCGGACCGAACCCGAATTTCACTTGTAGAATTTGCCAAAAATCTGAATGGTTGTCGCGGGTAAGACAAAAAGATTTATTTGTTTATCATTCTTGCCCGCAGGCAAAAGAATGCAAAATTCTATGTTCCAGACAGGGAGATGAATTATGGACTAATTTGCACCAGAATTTCGATTTTTCAATAGGTTGTGATACAAAGTTACCGGTTCCCAAATGCCTTTTAATCATGCCTCAAGATAAAAATAGTGCCGTGAAAACTCATTATGAGCGTTTTTTAAATCCGGGATGTGATCAATGGATGTTGGTGCTTCGCAGGAAATTGGCTTTTAGCTGCCAAGTTGATATAGTCCATTCTCCACATGGTATAAGATGGCAAGATTACGATTTTGTATTAACCCAAAACATAGGAAAAAATATAAAATTTCCTCGTCCACCAATTCCCGTTATCATGTATGGCCACGATTTTTGGCCGTTGGAGGATAAGGGCTTTCAATGGATGATTGATTGGTTAAAACCGGATGTTTTATTGACCCCTTATCCAACACAATGGCAGCAATATTTTAAATTACCAGTTAATACTAAAGTCGTTTTTTACCCATTTTTTGATTCCTTGTTTTTCGCCCGGCCGAATTTAGGAAATAAAAAGTTTGATTTATTAGTAATTGGCGCTATAGCTTCCGCGATTTACGGACGAAGGGCTGTTTTAGATGAACAATTATTAGAGCTTAAAAATAAATATAAAATTGAGTTTTCTCATCGAGCCGGAATGTTTTCAGCCGCATGGAAGGGTCCCACACATTACATTGATTCGGTTAATAACGCACCCGTTTATTACCTAAATAAGTGGTCGGAGCATTTAGGCTCCGCAAGATATGTTATTTTCGGGAAAATGAACTTTTCTGCTCTAGTCGGGAAATATTATGAAGCCTTGGGTTCGGGCGCTATACCAATTTTTCCCGAAGTGCCCGATCTAAAACTCTTAGGTATTAAACCCCTTGAGCATTATATTCCTTTGTCCGAGATCGAAGGAAATAATGAAAAATTAGATTATTATTTGAGCCATTACGATGATTTTAAATATATTGCTCAAAATGCCGTAAATTGGTATAAGAAAGTATCAGATAAGATTATTTTTAATGACTTTGAAGATTTAATTAGAGAAATTACTGGATATAAATTCCCTAAAAGGTTAACTTAATTTTTAAAACAACTTAGAAATATAATATAAGTATAAAAATATGAACATAGAAGAGTATTTCAAAGATAAAAATATTTTAATAACAGGTGGGACCGGCAGTTTCGGATACCAAATTATCGCAGAACTGGTGAGATTAAAGCCGAGAAAGATTGTAATATTCAGCAATGATGAAAAGCAGCAATATGACGCGCGGAATGAATTCGAAAAGTATAGCGGCCTTTTAGAATTTATTTTGGGGGATGTCAGGGAATACCCGAGAATTTATGAGGCGGTGAAGGGTATCAATATTGTTTATCATGCCGCCGCCTTAAAACACGTGCCGATGGGAGAAAATCATCCATTTGAAGTTGTAAAAACAAACATTATCGGTGCTGAAAACGTTAGATTGGCGGCAATTGAAAATAATGTTGATGTAGTTGTGGCGATAAGCACCGATAAGGCGGTAAAACCAGTCAATGTTATGGGAATGACCAAAGCTATTCAAGAAAGAATAATATTAAATCCTGACAATGGAAAACATTATACTAAGTTTGTTTGTGTAAGATACGGAAACGTTATCGGAAGCAGAGGAAGTGTTATTCCTTTCTTTAAAGAAAGGATAAAGAAGGGTGAATTTTTACCTATCACTTCTTTTGAAATGACAAGATTTCTCTTAAGACTCAAAGAAGCTATGGAGCTGGTTTTTAAGGCAACTATTGAGGGTGAAACCGGGCAGCTTTTCGTCAAAAAAATGCCGGCTTGCTATGTTAAAGATTTGGCAAAAGCAATGGCAAAGGGAATTACTGGAAGGGACGATTACCCTATAAAAGAAGTGGGAATTAGGCCCGGAGAAAAAATTCACGAGATATTGGTTTCAGAAGAAGAAATGCGCCGAGCTATTGAAACAGAAGATTATTATATTATTTATCCTTACGGAAAATTAGAAAAACCTCAATTAATGGGAGATTTAAAAGAATATTCATCCGACAATACCCAAATTCTTAATATAGAAGAAATTATTTCTTTATTAAAAAAAGAAAATTGGGTGTAGATAATATAAATAATATGAAAACTTTAATTACCGGAGCTTCCGGAAAATTGGGCAAGGAATTAGTAAAACTTTATCCTGAAGCATTAGCGCCAACCATTCAGGAAATGGATATAATTAATCCAAAGAGTATTAGTGATTATATTTCAAAACATAAACCAGATATTATAATTCATTTAGCGGCCCTAACCGATATTAGAAAGTGCGAAGAAGACAAAAAACTAACTCGGGAAGTTAACGTTTTGGGAACTAAAGAGTTAATAAAAGCTTGTTTATCTTTCAATAGAAACTGTTATTTCGTTTATATGTCTACAGCCTGTGTTTTTTATGGTGACAGAGGTAATTATTCTGAAGACGATATACCTTATCCCAAAAATTTTTATAGTTTAACTAAATTTCTTGGAGAGATTATGGTTCAATGTTATGGCGAGGGAGCTAATTGGCTCATTATTAGGACTAATTTTGTTCCGAGAGAAAAATGGCCTTATCCCAAGGCCTTCACGGACAGGTGGGGGACTTATCTTTTTGCTGACGATTTAGTTCAAGCCATAAAACAAGTAGTAGATCAAAGACTAACCGGAATAGTTCATATTTGTGGAGGAGAAAAATTAAGTATATATGAATTAGCTAAAATAACCACACCCGATATTCAACCAATGACGCTGTCTGAATATTCTGGTCCACCACTGACTCAGGATATGAGTTTAATTAGTAAAAGAATACCTCCTTTTAAATTAAGGCGGAAAATTTAAGTAACATAAACAAAAAATAGATGGTCAAAGTTTCAATTGTCATTCCAACTCTTAATCGAGCCAATCTTTTAAAATTTGCCTTAAAGAGCGCCGTAGAACAAGATTATAGGAATTTAGAGATAGTGGTCTGTGATGATTGTTCAACTGATAATACTAAAGAAATAGTAGAATCTTTTGATAACAAAAATATTGTTTATGTGCGACCTGATAAACGCTTGAATATGTCAGATACCCTTGAATTCGGCCTCAGCAAAGCCAAAGGCGACTATATAACCTTTCTTACTGACGCCTGTTATCTTTTATCAGACTGTATAAGCACAGCAATGAAAGAATTAGAGAGATTTAATTCAAAGTTGGCAATGTGGAAGAACTGCGGATATTTTAGTTCGGATTGGTTTGAAGTTCAGAGGAAAAATACATTATATATCCCAAAAGTCACCTTTAAAAATTATTTATTGAATAGCAAAGAGTATTTGGAAAAATTCTATAATAATATTCGAGAGCCAATAATCCCAAAATCTATCAATTCTTTGTGTCACAGGTCAATTATTGATAAAGCTATTAAGAGACAAGGTCGTTTTTTCCTATATCCGATTCCAGACCACACTTCAGCAGCAAGTATGTTGTTCAATACCCCGAATTTCGTATTTATAGATAAGCCGTTATTTATCGGCAGTGTTAGTTCGGCAAATATCGGAGCCAGTCAGAGTTTTAATTTGGGAAAGGGTGCTCAAGATTTTTTGAAAGGATTTGACCAAAAGTTAGAAGATATTACATTTTTAGGGATATACACCACTTCTTCTCTAATTATCAAAGGGTTGGAAAACGTCAGAAAATTTTATTTAGATATCTGTCCGGAAATAAATGTAAGAAATGCAATAGGGGAAATAGTAGACAGCCTTTCTAAATTAGAAATATACGGAACAAACGTAAATGATTTTTGGCGCATACTTAACGATTATATAACCCTCCAGCACCAAGAACTAAAACCTTTTATTTTAAAAAAGAAAATAAAATCAAAAATAAAATGGAGGATGGTGAAAATTGTTCGCTCCCTCCCTTATTTATATAATTTTGAGTCGTTAATAAGAAATGCAAAAATTCTTAAAGGGGACAAGTTCAAATTTAATAACATTGGAGAAGCAGCAAAAATATTAATAAATAAAAACCGTGGAAAATGAATTAAATTTCAAAATTTCTTCAGAACTCTATCCACTAGAGAAAGAGAAAGCAAACCGAGAGACAATTTGGGAACACTATTTTGCCAGAAAAATTGCCTTTTTTATTGCACCAATTTTTCTGAAGACAAAAATCTCAGCTAGTCAGATTTCTATTTTAGCCATTATCACTGGAATTATCGCCGCCATTTTAATAATGGTAGGGAATTTTTGGCAAGTTTTTTTAGGGGCGATTTTAATGCAAGTTTGGTTAATTTTTGATAAAACCGATGGAATTATTGCTCGTTATAGAAAAACGACTTCTAAATTCGGAGAATTTTTAGAAGAATTTAGTGGGTCCTTAATTGCTGCTTTATTTTTTTCAAGCACTGGGGTGGCTGCTTCGAAATTTCCTGGCTTTTTGCCTTTTTCTTCTCAATTACCGCCTCAACTCTTTATAATTCTTGGAATACTAACCTCTTTTTTTGTTATTTTTAGACATTTGATATTCAGACATTTTGAGGCAGTTTTTTTAAAAGAAAAAGAAGTTAAAAATGAATCCTTATTTAAATCGGGATCGTTGGCTACTTTCTATAAAATGGCTATTAAATTTTTGGGAATTTACAGCTTAGCCCAACCCCTTTTGATTTTAGCTATAATATTTAATTTTTTGGGTTTATATACTTTAGTTTATTTTGTAATCCAAGGATTGGCAATGTTGGCCAATGTAAGTTTTTTGGTTTATAGAGCAAGTAAAATATGATTGAAAATAAAAAAAATAAAGGAGTCATTTCTTTATTGTTTGAAAATCTTTGTCAAAAAAAAATTCCCTATACTATTTTAAGAAATTATGAAACTCTTCCTGAAAAACCTTTGGAAGGGAGCGATGTCGATCTCCTTATAGCCAAAGATAGCGAAGAGAAATATTCCTCTGCCTTAAAAGAAGCCATTTTTAAATCTGGTGGTTTTATTCTTTTAAAAATACGGCAGTCAAACTGCCTTTCTTGTTTTGTTTATCAAAAAACACCTTTTCCTTTTGGGACCTGGATTGATGCTTTTTGGGAGTTATCAACTAAAAGTTTTATTTGGGCCGACAGCAATTTTTTATTACAAAATCGCTGCCAGCATCAAAAAGGTTTTTTTATTCTTCCTCCTGGAGGAGAAGCAGCCACTCTCTTTGTTAAAGAAGTTTTAAGCGGACCTTTTATCAAAGAAAGATATCGCTTAAAAATTCCTGGTTTTGTTAATGCAGATAAAGAAAATTTTATCAAAACTTTAGAATCTTCTTTTGATAAAAAAATTATTCAGAAGATGGTTCAAATTTGTCTTGAAGGTAAATGGGATGAAGCTTCTAAAAAAAGAAAGAGTTGGTGGAATCATTTAGTAGTAAATCGCTTTTTACGAAGACCGTTTAGTCAAAGCTTCCGATTTTTTGATTTTGTTTTCAGCCAATTTAAAAAAATGATTTTTCAAAAAGAAGGAGGATTGATGGTTGCTGTTTTGGGACCCGACGGTGTTGGTAAAACGACAATTTGTGAAGGGCTTAAAAAGAGAATTAATGACTTTCCATTTAAAAGAGAGAAGCAGTATCACGGACACTTTGGTTTTTTCCCGGAACTTGGGGAAATGTATTCCTTAATCCGAGGCAAAAAAATTTTAGAACAAGATAAGGCTGCCATTCAAGAAAAACCAATAGGATTTTTAAGAGCCATATTGCATCTTTTTTATTACGGCTTGGAATTTTTTTTGTCTTGGCCATTGGTTTTTTGGCTGAAAATCAGGGGGAACTTGATTATTTTCGATCGTTATTTCTATGATTTTATCGCCACAAAGACTCATCGCGAAATTCCATTTTGGATGTTTTCTGTTATTGCAAGAATTATTCCCCGTCCCGACATTATTTTTACAATTGAGGCAAAACCCGAAACAATCTGCGGAAGAAAAAAAGACCTGAGCTTAAAAGAGATAGAAAGACAGCTTGAGGCGTTTCGCGATCCGCGAATCGCGAAAATTTCCCCTGTCATATTGATAAACGGAGAAAAAACGCCTGACTTGATATTAAACGATATAGAAGAAGAAATTATGAAAAATTTAGCAAAAAAATATGGAGGAAAATAATTATTCTTCTTTTGTTTCAATAATCGTTCCCTGCCGCAATGAGGAGAGATTTGTGGCCAAATGCTTGGATTCAATAATTGTTAATGATTACCCGCGGGAAAGATTAGAGGTTTTGGTAGTGGATGGCATGTCGGAGGATAAAACCAGAGAGGTTATTAGAAGATACAGTGAAAAATATTCTTTTTTGAAACTAATTGAAAACCCAAAGAAAATTACACCGGCGGCGATGAATATCGGAATCCAAAACTCAAAAGGAGAGATTATTATTAAAATGGATGCTCATACTTGTTATGAAAAAGATTATATTTCAAAATGCGTTAAACATTTGAAAGAATCGGGCGCAGATAACGTCGGAGGAATTTTAATAACTCTCCCCGCTAAAGATACCCTCATTGCTAACGCTATTGCTATTTCTTTATCTCATCCTTTCGGAGCGGGTAGTTCTTATTTTAGGATAGGTTCTAAAAACTCAAGAGAAGTAGATACCGTGGCTTTCGGTTGTTATAAAAAAGAAGTTTTTAAAAAAATAGGACTTTTTGACGAAAAAATGGCTCAAATTGAAGATTTTGAGTTAAACTCAAGATTAAGGAAAGCTGGTGGAAAAATTATGTTATTTCCCGATATTAAAGCTTTTTATTACCCTTCATCTGATAATTTGAAAGATTTTTTTAAACATAATTTTACCGATGGAATTTGGGCAACCTACCCTTTAAAGTATGGGTTTAAGGTTTCTCTTAGACATTTAATTCCCTTAATTTTTGTTTTAACTTTACCAATTACTGCTTGGCCTTACCTGCTGCTTTCTTTGCTTTTTTCATTGAGAATTGCAATGAGAGAGAAAGATGTTAGATTATTTTTTGCAATGCCTTTGGTTTTTGGAATTCGGCATATTGGGTATGGAATTGGTTCTTTTATTGGAGTGATAAAATTATTAATTAATAAATAGTTTATCGATGGGGGATAGGAAAAAAATAGAAATTGAATATTATGACAAAAAAGCCGAAGAATGGCTTGATAAAGAAAAAATTAAGAAAAAAGAAACAGCTGATTTTGAAGGGTTTAACCCTCTTCTTTTGGATAGTTTCCGTTTTTGCTATCAATGGTTAAAAGAAAATTGCAAAAATAAAGTGGTTTTGGATTACGGCTGCGGAAATGGAATTCATTCTGTTCCTTTAGCTAAAATGGGAGCAAAAAAGGTTTTTGGAATCGACCTATCAGAGAAATCTTTAGAGATAGCCAGAGAAAAAATAAAGAAAGAAGGGCTGGAGGGAAAAGTTGAGTTTCAAAAAATGGATTGTGAAAAAATGGAATTTCCGGCAAACTTCTTCGATATTATTTTTGACGGCGGCACTTTTTCTTCTTTGGACCTTGAGAGTGCTATCCCTGAGTTGGTTAGAGTTTTAAAGCCGAATGGGTCTCTAATTGGTATTGAAACTTTTGGCCACAATCCCTTTACTAATTTAAAAAGAAAAATTAATAAAATGATTGGCAAAAGGACGGGCTGGGCAGCAGGGCATATTTTTAAGATGCGGGATTTCGACAAGGCCAGACAATATTTTAATAAAATTGAAATTTATTTTTTTCATTTAATTTCCTGGATAGCTTTTCCGTTTTTAAATTTGCCTGGTGGAAAACTTTTATTAAAATTCTTTGAATTTATTGATAAGATTTTATTAAAGATTCCCTTTTCAAGAAAATATGCTTTTAAGATTGTATTTATCTTCTCAAATCCTAAAGGTCGAAGAGACGATCTCTTCTTAACCTCATCTGAGGATTCGGTAAATGATTAAAAGATTATTTGATATATTTTTTTCTTTTTTTGGACTGATAATAATTTCGCCGATTTTGCTTTTGATATCCATTTTAATAAAGAAAGAATCTCCAGGGCCGGCTTTTTATCGCGGAAAAAGAGTAGGCAAAAATGGAAAAGAATTTAGAATTTTTAAGTTCAGGAGTATGGTAGTAGATGCGGAAAGGTTAGGCGGTCCTTCCACTTCAGCTGACGATCCGCGGCTTTTAAAAATCGGAAAAATTTTGAGAAGGCATCAATTAGATGAACTACCTCAATTAATTAATATTTTAAAAGGAGAAATGAGCTTTGTTGGACCGCGACCGGAAGTGCCCTTCGAAGTGGAGACCTACGACGAAGAGACAAAAAAGATAATTTTGAGCATAAAACCTGGATTAACAGATTTAGCCACACTGGAAAATATCCATGAAGAAGAAATTTTAAAAGGGAGCAAAGACCCTCATCAAGCCTACCGAGAATTAATTAAACCCCAAAAACTAAAATTAGCCAAAGAATACGTCAAAAATCAATCTTTTTGGTTAGACCTTAAAATTATTTTCAAAACTCTTAAATCAGCCATCTTCTAAGACTTAACTCGGTTAAATTAGATAGTTAAGCTAAAAGTTGATTTTGGAGAGATTTTGGATTAAAATAAAATCACTTGTTTGATATGGATTACTCTCAAATTGCCAGAGAAATACGGAAAAAGGTTTTGAAAATGTTTTTTGATTCCCAAACAGCTCACCTTGGTTCTTCGCTTTCTGAGATTGATATTTTAACTGTTCTTTATTTCAAAATTCTCTCAATAGACCCCAAAAACCCTATGGCTGAAGATAGAGACAGATTTTTGTTAAGCAAGGGCCATGGAGCAGCCGGTCTTTATGCTACTCTGGCCCAAAGAGGATTTTTCCCAGAAGCGGTCCTGGATACCTATTGTCAGAATGGAGGAAAGCTTCCTGGACACTCAACAAAAGGATGTGCTCCCGGAGTAGAAGTGTCTACCGGTTCTTTGGGTCATGGCTTACCCATGGGTGCAGGCATGGCTTTAGCTGGTAAGCGAGACGGGAAAGATTATCGTGTTTTTGTTTTAATGTCAGATGGCGAATGCGAAGAAGGTTCCGTTTGGGAAGCAGCCATGTTTTCCAGCCATCACAAATTAGATAATTTAATTGGTATTATCGATTATAACCAACTTCAAGCCTTTGGCAGAACAAATGAAATTTTGAATCTAGAACCCTTAAGGAAAAAATGGGAAGATTTTGGTTGGAAAGTCAAAGAGGTAGATGGTCATAATTTTTTTCAAATCGAAGAAAATCTTTCTCAAATTCCTTTTGAAAAAGGGAAGCCCAGTTTATTAATTTGTCATACCATCAAAGGCAAGGGAGTTTCTTTTATTGAAAATAAATTAGAGTGGCATTATAAAAATCTGACTGAAGCAGAATACCAAAAAGCTTTAAAAGAACTTGAATAAAGATGAGGAAGGCATTTATTAATACTCTCATTGAGTTAGCCGAAAAAGATAAAAATATTTATCTTTTAACCGGAGATTTGGGTTTTTCAGTTCTGGAAAAATTTATTGAGAAATTTCCTAAACGATTTTTTAATTGTGGAGTGGCTGAGCAAAATATGATGGGGGTAGCGGCGGGTTTAGCCTTGAGTGGTAAAAAACCCTATGTTTACTCAATCATTCCGTTTGTTACGATGCGTTGTTTTGAACAGATCAGAAATGATATTTGTTATCAAAATCTTGATGTGAAAATAATTGGGGTAGGAAGTGGTCTTGCTTACGGTCCTTTGGGAGCTTCCCATCATGCTATTGAAGATGTCGCCATTTTAAGAGCCTTACCAAATATGACAATTTTATCTCCGGCTGATCCAGTTGAAACGAAAGAATTAGTTTTAAAATCTTATCAAACAAAAACTCCAACTTATCTGAGATTGAATAAAAGTGGCGAGAAAATTTTATATAACTTTAATCACGATATTGAAATTAGTAAACCTTCGATTTTAAGAAAGGGCAAGAATGGGCTAATAATTGCCACTGGCATTTTAGTTAGTTTAGGCCTCGAGACAGTTGAGAAATTAAAAGAAAAAGGTTATAATTTTAAATTGATTAGCCTCCATACATTAAAGCCGATTGAAAGAGAAATTTTATTAAGAGAATTAGCTGAGATTAAATTAATCTATACCTTGGAAGAACACAATATTATTGGTGGTTTAGGTTCAGCAGTAGCTGAGATTTTAATGGAATCTGGCTGGCAGGGTTCTTTTAAAAGGATAGGTATACCAGATCAATATTCTCCAGAAGTGGGAAAGACAGAATATCTCCGAAAATTTTTTGGTTTGGTTTCAGAGAAAATAACTGAGCAAATTCTGACTGAAATGGAAAAATTAAGTAAATGATATGGATTACAAGGTCCCCTTTGTGGGCTACAAATTACAATATCGGAATTTAAAGAGCGAGATAGATAAGGCGATTCAAAATGCCCTCCAACGGGGTGATTTAATTTTAAGAAGGGATGTTCAGGAATTTGAAAAGAAATTAGCCAATTTTTTGGGAGTAAAATATGCCGTCGGAGTGAATTCGGGCACTGATGCTTTAATTTTTGCTTTAAAAGCAGCGGGAATTGGACCCGGAGATGAGATCATCACTGTCTCCCATACTTTTATTGCTTCAATTGCTGCTATTATTCATTGCGGAGCGAAACCAATTTTGGTAGATGTCAAGGAAGATTTTTTGATAGATGTTGATAAAATAGAGGAGGCAATTAATCCTCAGACGAAAGCCATCCTTCCGGTGCACTTGAATGGCAGAGTTTGTGAAATGGATAAGATAATGAAGGTTGCCAAAAAACATCATTTAATAGTAATTGAAGACGCTGCTCAGGCTTTGGGAGCAAAATTTAATGGGAAAATGGTAGGTAGTTTTGGAATTTCGGGTTGCTTCAGCTTTTATCCAGCAAAATTATTAGGCTCTTTTGGAGATGCTGGGGCGGTGGTGACAGATGATGAAAAGATTGCTGAAAAAATTCGTCTTTTTAGAAACCATGGCCAGAAACCTCCGGCAATTCTCTGTTATGGCTGGACCTCGAGATTGGATAACCTCCAGGCCGCTGTTTTAAATGTCAAATTTAAATATTTAAAAAAATGGATAAAAAAGAGAAGAGAAATTGCTGCCTTATATAATAATGGTTTATCTGACATTCCGGAAGTAAAACTTCCACCGGCTCCCTCCTTCGCCAAGGCTTCGGCGGGCAAGCCTAATTCAGATGAAAGATATTTTGATATTTATCAAAACTATGTTTTAAAAGCCCAAAAAAGAGATGAGTTATTTGAATTTTTAAAAGAAAAAGGAGTGGAAACTTTGATTAAAGACCCAGTTCCTGTTCATCATCATCCTAATTTAGGGCTTTTTCATTTTAAACTACCCTATACAGAAAAACTGGCCAAAGAAGTGATATCGCTTCCTATCTATCCCGAATTAACCCAGGAGCAAATAGATTATGTGATAGGTTGCATTAAAGATTTTTATCGAAAATGAAAAAATTTTTCAAAAAATTTTTCATTGAAAAAAGATCCCTTTTAAGATTAATATTTTTTCTTATTGCTGATGTAATTTTAATCTCTCTTTCAGTCTATTCAGCTTTTTTAGTTAGATTTGAAGGGCAGATTCCCGGCCAATATTTTTTAAATATCGGTGGAGTTATCCTTCTGGCTTCATTAATTACTATCCCTCTTTTTTATTTTTTAAAACTTTATTCTTTCTCCTGGACCTATGTTAGTACCGAAGAATTAATCTCCCTGATCAAAGCTACTAGTTTAAGTTTTCTACTTTTGACTGCCTCCTTTTTTGTTTTAAGAGACCACCCAATTTTCAGTGGTTTTCCTCGTTCCACTCTTTTTATAAGTTATTTTTTTATTTTTATTTTTTGTGGTGGACTTCGTTTTGCTAAGAGAATTTATCTGCAGATATTTCCAGGAGGAAAGAAAGAAGAAAAAGAAAGAACTCTCATTATTGGAGCCGGAGATGCCGGAGAGCAAATTTTAAGAAGCATTTTAGGGTCTCCGCTCAGTCCTTATTTACTTATAGGATTTGTCGATGATGATCTGGCAAAACAAGGAATATTAATTCACGGATTAGAAGTTCTGGGCGAAATCAGCGATATTCCTAAAATAGTAAAAGAAAAAAGGATAGAAGGTTTAATTGTCGCTTTGCCCTCAGCTGGTTCTCGGATTATTAGAGAAGCTGTTGAAGCGGGAAGAAAAGCCGGTCTTAAAAAAATTAAAATTATTCCTTCGATTTCTGAAATTATTAATGGGGAGGTAGGGGTGGGAGTTCTTAGGGAAGTTCAGATAGAAGATTTATTGGGGCGAGAACCGGTGAGATTAGACCAAAAGTCAATTGAAAATTTTATTCAGGAAAAGATAGTTTTGATTACCGGAGCGGCTGGTTCAATTGGTTCTGAACTTTCTCGGCAAATAGCTAAATTTAAACCATCTACTTTAATAGTGCTGGACCAAGATGAAACAGGTATCTTTAATATTTCAGAAGAATTGAAAGATAAATTTCCCAGACAGAAATTAATTTCTTTGATAGCGGACATTCGAGATAAAATAAAAATCGATAGGATTTTTAATAAATTTTCTCCTCAGATAATTTTTCATGCCGCGGCTTACAAACACGTTCCCTTGATGGAATTACATCCCGATGAAGCAGTGAAAAATAATATTTTTGGAACAAAGATAGTTGCCGAGGTAACTATTAAATACGGAGTAGAAAAATTTATTTGTATTTCTACGGACAAAGCAGTTAATCCGACTTCAATTATGGGAGCAACGAAAAGAGTAGGGGAGATGATTTGCCAGGCCTTAAATAATGGTACTAAATTTATTTCCGTTCGATTCGGTAATGTTTTAGATAGCCGGGGAAGCGTAATTCCTATTTTCCGAGAAAAAATTAAAAGAAGGGAACCCTTAGAAATTACTCATCGAGAAATGAAAAGATATTTTATGACTACACCCGAAGCCTGCCTTTTGGTAATGGAGGCGGGGGCAATGGGTCAAGGGGGTGAGGTTTTTGTTTTAGATATGGGAAATCCAATTAAGATATTAGATTTAGCCAAAGAACTGATTCGGCTTTCGGGTTTAGAACCAGATAAAGATGTTCCGATTGTTTTTACTGAGCCCAGACCGGGAGAAAAATTTTTTGAAGAAATTTTAACTACCGAAGAGGGAACCATTGCCACCCAAAATCAAAAGATTTTTATGGCCAAACTTTCTCTGGTTGATAAGGAGAAATTAAATTTAGGATTAGAAAAATTAGAAAAGGCGGCTGAGATTGATGATAAAGAAACTATAATAAAAATCCTTAAAGAATTAATTCCTTCTTATCAGCCCTCAACTAATAAAATTAACTTCAATGGGTAAAAGATCTCGAGAAAAAAAGGAAAGAGGGTTGATGGGTGAAATAGAGCCAAAAAAGGAGAGAATGGAGATTGGAATAGAAGTAATTCTCAAAAAAATTATTTTAGTGGGAACTTCTTTGATTCTTTTTACTCCTCTCATTCTTAGTAGCCGATTCTTCTTTCCCTTTGTTGGACCAAAAAGTCTCTATTTTATGGGGCTAGTAGAGATTATCTTTTTCGCCTGGCTCTTTTTAGTTATTATCGAACCTAAATTTAGACCTCGTTTTAATAAAATTTTAGGAAGTCTGATTTTATTTTTGATAATTTTGATAATTTCATCCGCCTTTGGAGTAGATCCTTCCTATAGTTTTTGGTCAAAATTCGAAAGAGTAACAGGCATTTTGATGATGCTCCATTTGTTCGCTTTCTTTTTAGTAATTTCTTCAACTTTTAGAGAAAAAGATTGGAGAATAATTTTCGCTATTTCAATCTTGACTGGAGTAATTATTGGAATTATTGCCACAACTTCAGAAAATCCGGCAATGCGCCAGGGCGGCACACTCGGCAACGATTCTTTTTTAGGAACTTATCTATTATTTAATTTATTTTTTGCATTATATTTGATTTTTAAAAATGAATTTAGAATTTACTCTTCCATTGGCTTTTTGATAATTTTAACATCTCTGTTTTTAAGTGGCGCTCGGGCGGCAAAACTATCTTTTTTAGGAGGGCTGGTTTTACTTTTCTTTTTATGGCTGATTTTTTGTCAAAAAGGAAAATTGAAATGGGTTGGCGTTTCCCTCCTTTCGCTCTCAATTGTTTTAGCCCTTTCTTTTATCTTTTTTGCTTTTCAACCAGAAAGTTTTGTCCGAAAAGGAATAATTGAAAAGGAAGTTGGCGAGACATTTGGCGGCAGATTCGTGGTTTGGCAAAAGGCTTGGGAAAGTTTTTTGGAAAAGCCAATTTTGGGCTGGGGACCAGAAAATTTTGAGTTTGCTTTTACCAAAAATTATCATCCCTGTATGGGTACGAGTAAATGCGGTGCAGACATTTGGTATGATAGAGCTCATAATATAATTTTTGATACTTTAGTTACTTCGGGCATTTTAGGAATGCTTGCTTACCTGGGAATTTTTATATCCGCTTTTTATATTTTGTGGAAAAATTACTTCCAAAAGAAATTTAATTTTTGGTTATCAGGGACATTTACGGCTTTATTGATTTCTTATTCTATTCAAAATTTAACCGTTTTTGACATGGTTTCTTCCTATATGACCTTCTTTTTAGTTTTAGGATTTATAGGGAGCATTAATCAGGAAACCATCCCCAGCCAAAATTACGCGACCCGGCCGCGTAGTAAGATTGGGTCCTTGGTTAAGAAATTAATTTCAGTAATTATTTTAATTTTTTTCTGTTTTTCTTTTTCTAAATTTGTAATCAAACCCCTCCAGACTGATTCATACGTCATCGAAACTCTTCAAACTCAAGATTTTCAAAAGCGTCTTTCTTTGTCCAAAAAAACTTTAGAAACTTCGCCAGTCGGAAGATATCAAATCAGAGATTTCTTTTCTGAACAATTAATTAATCTCTATGAAAGTGAAACTGGAAAAACAATTCCGTCAGAGCTTCTCCGAGCCGAATTTGATTTTACCAGCCAGGAATTGGAAAAAAGCATCAAGGAATCTCCTTTAAATTTTAGAGCCTACCTCCAATTAGGGAAGACCTACATTGTTTTTGCCAGATTTGATGCCACAAAACTTTCCCGGGCCGAAGAAGTTTTAAAAAGAGCGATTGAACTTAGTCCAACTAATCAACAAGCCTATTGGGCTTTGGCTCAAATTCGAGTTTATCAAGGAGATTTTAATGAGGCTTTATCTTTAGCTGAAAAAACGGTGGAGTTAGAACCAAAACTTATCCAACCTCATTTGATAGTGATTCAGATAGCTAAATTTATGGGCAACGAAGCTCTAGCCAAAGAAAAAGCTGAGAGAGCTATTAAAATCGATCCTTCCTGGGAATCAAGAATTAAAGAAATTTTGGGAGGATAAGATTTTCTCTTGACAATATCTTTTTAATTTGCTAATATTTAATTGTGAGTACGCCGAAAGGCAACTCCGCTAAGTCGACAGCAGGTCCCACTCGAGCGGGACTTGTTGTTTTTTTAATAGTAAAAGTACCTGAATATCTTTAAAAACTACCCATTCCCTATTTATTGCATTAATATTGGCCATGGCTTTATTAACGTAAAACGTAATAAATCGGCAAGTGAATTTTTTAAAATATCTTGGTTGCTTAATCTTTAGAAATTGGCTAAAATATAATTGGGCCGGGAGGAGAGTACTCACTAAAGACTTAGAATAGGAGTTAACTCTCCCGGCCCATTTAGTTTGTGGTAAAATGAAATAATGAAAATCGAAAAAAAATTGCCAGGAGTTAAAAAAAATATCCTTTTAAAAAACTATACTACTTTTCTAATTGGGGGGCCAGCGAAATATTTTTTTCAAGCTAAAACAAAAAGGGATTTAATTTTAGCGGTAAAGATAGCAAAAAAATTTCGGTTGCCATTTTTTGTTTTGGGTGGAGGAAGTAATTTGTTGGTTTCGGACAAAGGATTTAAAGGATTAGTAATTAAAATTCGAAATTCAAAATTCGAAATTCTAAATGGGGCCCGCCGAAGGCGGGAGGGTGGAGGGAGGGTGTCGTCGAAGATTTTTACTGAAGCAGGAACATTACTTGGGCACTTAGTAAACGCCACAACAAGAGTTGGACTAACGGGATTGGAGTGGGCGGTGGGGATTCCGGGAACAGTTGGCGGTGCAGTTAGAGGAAATGCTGGTGCTTTCAGAAAATCGATGAAAGACATTATCAAAACAGTCGAAGCTTTTGATACGAAGACTGGGAAAATTAAAATTTTGAAAAACAAAGATTGTAAATTCGGTTACAGAGATAGCATTTTTAAAAAAAATAAAAATTTAATAATTCTCTCAGCAGTGCTTCAACTAAAAAAAGGACGCCACCCACCCGCCACCCGTAAAAAAAAGATAAAAAACAAAATTAAAAAGAATTTGAAGCAAAGAAAAGAAACCCAACCCCTAAATTTTCCTTCGGCAGGGTCAATTTTCCAGAACCCGCCGGGATTCTCTGCCGGAGAACTGATCGAAAAGTGCGGATTAAAAGGAAAAAGGATTGGCAATGTTAAAATTTTTGAAAAACATGCCAATTTCATTGTCAATTTAGGAGGAGGAAAGGGAAAAGACGTGATGGGATTGATAAAAATAATAAAAAATAAGGTAAAAAATAAATTTGGAATAGTTTTGGAGGAAGAAGTCCAATTTTTAGGATTTTAAAAATTGAAAATTTTTAAAAATGACTTATCCACACTTGACAAACTTTCTTGAAATGAAAAAATGAAATAAGAAATACAAATAGCGGTCGACTATTTGCTGAAAATCTTTTAAAATATTTAAAAAAATCTCATGGCAAAGAAGAAAAAGAAGAAATAAATTTTCTACCCCCACCTCCTTTTAATATTTAAAAAGATCTGCTAAAATATTGGTTGAAAGTGTGGGGGTTTTCTTTTCAAATGAATCCCGTTAGAAATCTGAAATAATGTGTCTTCAAAAAATAAAAATTTCTAACGGGGCAAGACATCTAAATTTCTAACGGGATGAAAATTAATATTTTAACAAAAAATATAAAATTAACTCCAGCACTTAAAGATTTTATTGAAGAAAAAATAAATCCTCTTGAAAAATTTGCCAAAGTCCCGCCCCTTTTCCCCGCACAAAAAATTAACTCATCTACTGGATCGCAAATTAAAAAGTATACTGATGCTAATTCTAAAATTTTTAACAAAAAAGGGGCGGGACCAAGAGTCGAGGCCTGGATAGAAATTAGAAAGGAAACCTTGCACCACAAAAAAGGACCATTTTTTTGGGCAGAGTGTCAGTTAAATTTTCCCAAGAAAAGTATAAGGTCAACAGCCCAAAGAGAAAATTTGAAATTAGCAATAAATGAGGTAAAAGATGAATTGCAAAGAGAATTAAAAGAATATAAAGAAAAGTTGACTGCAAAAACTAAAAGAGGAACCAGAGTTTTAAAAAAAGAATCAAAATTATTTCCCTTGGCCCCTTTTTACCGGAAAGGGAGGATAAGAGAAGAAGGAATATGAACCCCGTTAGAAATTCTAAAACTAATGGGGTTAATAAAATAAATTATTGTGATACATGAAACAAACCAAATTTCTAACGGGGTGAAAAAAATTTATGGAAAAGAATTAATTTTGGATCTCTTTGAATGTGACCCGAAAATTATTCGGTCAAAGAAAAAAATTTTGGAATATTCAAACAAAATTTGTAATTTGATAAAAATGAAAAAATATGGTAAACCAATTTGTGAAAGATTTGGTTTTGGAAAAGATTTTACTGCTGGTTTCTCTTTAGTCCAGTTGATAGAATCGAGTTTAGTTTCTGGTCACTTTTCAGAACTCTGTAACCGAGCCTTCATTGATATTTTTTCTTGTAAATTATTTGATGAGAAAATGGCTACCAATTTCACCAAAAAATTTTTCAAAGCGAAAAAAATTAAAAATCGAGTTTTAATTCGTTAATCGCTTTTTTCACTCTTTGTTTTTTCCCGAAAAATATTTCGGGATTAGCTGGGAGAAGTTCAGAACTTCTCTATGGTGGGCGAAGAGAACTTCGTTCTCCTCTTCACCTTCGCCCCGCCCTTTCTAAAAGAAAGGGAAGGGCGGGGCTCGGTAAGCGATTAACTAAAAATATGACAAAGAAAACAAAGAGATCCATTCAATGGGTCAGGGACAAAAAAATAAAATATGCCGGAATTCACTTAATTGCCGAATTTTGGGGAGGAAAAATTATTGAGGACCCAAAGGAAATTGATAAGATTTTGATTTTGGCAGCAAAAAAAGCCGATAATACTCCTTTAGAAGTAACTATTCATAAATTTCAACCTCAGGGAATAACTGGGGTTGTTTTATTGGCTGAATCTCACATCGCAATCCATTCATGGCCGGAAATAAATTATGTTGCTGTCGATATCTTCACCTGCGGCGAAAAAGCTATACCCTATAAAGCCATCGATTATTTAAAAAAGAAATTTAAACCTAAAAAGGTTGAGATTCAAAAAATAACGAGAGGGAAAATAGGATGAAAAAGAAACTTCTTTTTGGTCGCCACCCACCCACCACCCAAACTTGGTTTTTTGAAGATTTTATTCCAAAGGAGCAAACCTCTTTTACTTTTGGGGTTATTATATTGAAAGAAATCTATTCTGGAAAAAGCCAGGTTCAGAAGATTGAGATTTTTGATACAAAAGAATTTGGTAAGATTTTAGTTTTAGATGGGCTAGTTCAACTTTCAACAAAACATGAATTTGTCTACCATGAAATGCTGACCCATCCAGCCTTTTTTTATCACCCAAAACCAGAAAGAGTTTTAATAATTGGTGGGGGAGATGGCGGTGCGCTACGTGAAGTGGTAAAACATCCGGTCGAGACCATTTTTTTAGTTGATATTGATAAAAAAGTGATTGAAATTTCAAAGAAGTATTTACCTTCTCTTTCTAATGGTGCTTTTAACGATAGAAGATTAAAAATATTCAATGAAGATGGGTTGAATTTTGTTAAAAAATATAATAATTTTTTTGATATAATAATTAATGACTTAACAGACCCGTGTGGTTCCTCAAAGGTTCTTTGGAAAATCGGATTTTACAAAGATATTTCTCGGGCCCTAAAAGAAAACGGAGTTGCCGCTTTCCAGACCGCTTATTTTCGAGAAAAATTTGCCAAAAAAGCTAGAAAAAAAATAAAAAAAGCTTTTACATTTTTTAAAATTCATAAAGCCCATGTTGGCTGTTTTCCCTTTGATGAACACACTTTTTCTTTTGGTTCAAAGAAGATTGATTTTGATAAAGTTACTTTTGAAGAGATAAAAAAGAAATACAAAAAACTCAACCTCCAAACCAAATATTACTCTCCAGAAATTCACTTTTCCTCAGCAGTTTTGCCAAAATATTTAAGGTGTTGAGGCCAAACCTCAACAGCCGTATTTTTAACTCCTGCAAAGGGGTTTTTGATTTGACCCCGTTTAGAAATTTATTTCTAACGGGGTTGAAAAAATTGAAATTTTATTGTATAATTTATAAATTATGGGAATTTTAAATAAAATTTTAGGGGATGCCAATGAGAAATATTTAAAGAAGATTCAGTCCTTGGTTGATAAAATAAATTCACTCGAAAAGGAATTCGAGGGTTTTTCTAATGAGAGATTAAAAGAGAAAACTGGAGAATTTAAAGAAAGGTTAAGAAAAGGCGAAACTCTCAATGATATTTTACCCGAAGCTTTTGCTCTAGTTAGAGAATCTGCCAAAAGAACACTTCATCAGAGGCATTTTGATGTCCAGCTAATTGGCGGACTAGTTTTACATCAAGGGAAAATTGCTGAGATGAAAACAGGAGAAGGAAAAACATTGGCTGCTACTTTGCCTTTATATCTAAATGCTTTAGAAGAAAAGGGATGCCACTTAGTGACAGTCAATGATTATTTAGCCAGAAGGGATACTGTCTGGATGGGACAAATCTACCACGCTTTAGGATTAACTGTTGGTTGCCTGAATCACGAACAATCTTTTTTATATGACCCAGATTACAAAAAACCCCCCGAGGGAAAAGAAAAAATGAGAGATGAGCTAGGCTCTTTTTATGTGGTCGAAGATTTTTTAAGACCCTGCCAGAGATTAGAAGCTTATTTAGCTGATATTACTTATGGAACAAATAATGAATTCGGCTTTGATTATTTAAGAGATAATATGGTTTATGATTTATCTCAGAAATCGCAGAGGGGATTTCATTATGCCATTATTGATGAAGTTGATTCAATTTTAATTGATGAAGCCAGAACCCCTTTAATCATTTCGGCTCCAGATACCGAATCTTCAAAATGGTATCAGGAATTTGCCAGAATTATTCCGAGACTAGATCCAAAAACCGATTACGAAATTGATGAGAAAATGAGAGCGGTAACTTTGACCGAAAATGGGATAAATAAAATTGAAAAAATTTTAGGAATGGGAAATATTTATGAAGAAAGAGGAATAAAATATCTCCATCACTTAGAGCAATCATTGAAAGCTGAAACTCTTTTCAAAAGAGACCGAGATTATGTGGTCAAAGATGGCCAGGTTATCATTGTTGACGAATTCACCGGCAGATTAATGCCGGGTCGTCGTTGGTCAGGAGGCTTGCATCAGGCAATTGAGGCAAAAGAAAGGGTTCAGGTTTTGCCAGAGTCAATAACCTTAGCTTCAATTACTTTTCAAAATTATTTCCGCCTTTATAAAAAATTAGCTGGGATGACCGGCACCGCCGCCACCTCAGCTGAGGAATTTGATAAGGTTTATGGATTGGAAGTAATTTGCGTTCCAACTAATAAGCCAATGATTCGCCAAGAACTTCCTGACCGAGTTTATAAAACCATTGACGGAAAATTTCAGGCTTTAGTTAGAGAAATAAAAGAAAGACATAAAATCGGTCAACCGGTTTTAGTCGGCACCACCTCAATTGAGAAAAATGAATATTTAGGAAAATTATTAGATAGAGAAGGAATTCCCCATCAAATTTTAAATGCTAAGCACCATGAAAAAGAAGGCCAAATTCTTGCCCAGGCAGGAAAATTGAGTCAGGTAACTATTGCCACCAATATGGCTGGTAGGGGAGTGGATATAATTTTGGGAGGTAATCCTCAAAATCCAGAAGAAATGAAGAAAGTTGTTAACCTTGGCGGTTTTCACGTCATTGGCACGGAAAGACACGAGGCGAGGAGAATTGATAATCAACTAAGAGGAAGGTCAGGAAGACAAGGAGATCCTGGCTCCAGCCAATTTTTTGTTTCTCTAGAAGATGATTTAATGAGGATTTTTGGCGGAGAGAGAATAAAGTCGTTAATGGGAGCATTAAAAATTCCCGAAGATCAGCCGATTGAAGCTAATCTTATTTCTAGGGCAATTGAAGAAGCCCAGTCAAAAATTGAAGGTCTGAATTTCGATTTAAGAAAGCATGTTTTAGAATACGACGACGTAATGAATAAACATCGAGAAGTCATTTACAAAAAGAGAAGGGAATTATTAGAGATTAAAGATTTAAGATTAAAGATTAAAGATTGGATGAAAAGTCCGGAAGAAAAAAAGGCACTCGAAGAAAAAATAAAAGAACTGGGAGAAAATTTTAATCAGGCAGCTAAATTTATTAGTTTAAGAACCTTAGATATGTTATGGTTGGAGCATTTGGAAAATATGGAATATTTAAGGGATTCAGTTAGATTAAGAGCTTATGGTCAGCAGGATCCTTTGGTGGAGTATAAAAATGAAGGTCACAAAATGTTTCGAAAATTGCTTGAAACATTGGAATCAACAGTTGCCAATACCATTCTAAGAGTGTCTCTTGCCCCAGTTCAAAAAGCTCAGGTTAGTTCTTCTTCTCACTATGTCGCCGGGCTGCAGAGAAAAGTTGGCAGAAACGATCCCTGCCCCTGCGGCAAAATTAATCCTCAAACTGGAAAGCCGATGAAATACAAAAAATGTTGCTATCCAAAATTTGGATAGTCGCTCGGCAACGAAGTCTCAAAGTACCGGCTGTTCCCGACCCAGCGTGTCGGGACAACCTAAGTTCTCGGCCTGTTATCCGCCTTCGGCGGAACCATGCTAACAGGCCTGCGAAATTTACTTTGAGGACTTGTTGCCTCGCTCCATTATTCGTATATTCGTAATAATTCGTATTTCGTAGGGTTTATGTTTTTCTTTCCAATAGGTTGTCTAATATTTTTAGCTTTTATTTTATTTTTGCCCATTTTGTTCATTTTGGGTTATTTTCATGTTGTTACCCTTGGCTTTGAAAAATTAGGGATTTCACCCGAAATAACCATATTTTTACTTTTTTTAATTCTCATTGGCTCGGCTATTAATATTCCGCTAACTAAAAAGAAGTTAGTTTATAAGATAGAGTCAAGATTTTTCGGGTTATTTCAGACACCAAAAATTACAGCTGAGGGTATTGCTATTAATTTAGGAGGAGCAGTGATTCCTATTTTACTTTCTTTTTATTTTTTATTTTTGGTTTGGCGAGCAGGTTTTTCTCTTCAGCCAATTTTAATAGCTACAATTTTCATGATTTTTATTTCTAAGTTTTTAGCCAGAATTATTCCGGGTAGAGGAATTTCTTTACCAACTTTTATTCCACCAATTTTTTCGGCTATTTTCGCCTTAATTTTGACTTCTGAATTTGCTGCTCCTTGTGCTTTTATCTCAGGCGTCCTGGGAACTTTAATTGGAGCTGATATTTTGAATTTAAAGAAGGTCCAAAAATTTGGCGGATTTGTCTCCATTGGCGGAGCCGGAGTTTTTGATGGAATATTTTTAGTTGGAATTATTTCTTCCCTTTTAGCTGGCTTTTAAATGTGATAAAATAACTAAATATGCCAAAAAAGAAAGTTTATTT
>Ga0210057_1001232_pt1 | contig 39539 bp, 40 predicted proteins | sample CryGeyCG2114_010_2_FD_183968 | JGI IMG/M metagenome (GOLD analysis project Ga0210057, IMG submission 183968) | Groundwater microbial communities from aquifer - Crystal Geyser CG10_big_fil_rev_8/21/14_0.10 (SPAdes) (version 2) | ecosystem: Environmental > Aquatic > Deep subsurface > Groundwater ... | reverse complement strand
TTTGTATCAACGGTTGGCATAGATGAAGCTTTGATCAGACGCTATGTCGCAGAGCAGGGAAAAGAAGACAACGGACAAGCGAAGCTTGTATGGTAAGTACCCCGCCTGTAAGGGCGGGGGAATCTATATTTTTGAAGTTTATTGATGATGGATGATTTTGATAGAGTATCAATTTTTTGCAGATCTTTTTCAGCACGTGACGTGAAAAGAATAATTTTCATGAAGTCGAGAGAATATCATCAAAACTTTTTATATTCTTCAATTTTATATCTTTTTCAGCTTCACTTTTTGCAATTTTACTTTCAACATCCATTTCTTCTTCCATTGTCGCAAGGAGAGAGGTGAGAGATTCATAAGACATGATGACCATATCTTGGCCTTTTTTCATAGTCTTGATGAGATCTTGTGTTGATGGTAATAAGTTGTTCATATACAAAAAATATTATATCACAAAGAGAAATCCAGGCGCTTTTCTTTTGGGAAAATCAGTATTTTTCCATCATGCCATCTGCAAATACCTTCTCAAAATCTTCATCAAAGGTGGCAAAGTGGGAAATATCATGGTATTTCATGATGAGAAGATGATAGGCATCACGAGTCTTGAGAGAATAATCTTTCATATAAGTGAGAATATGGAATTGAGATGCAAGATCGGTTGGGGAATTGATCAAACTCAATCCGGTCAAATCTAATATTGATTCTAATACTGCGTGCAAAGTGGGGTATATTGACTGTAATTTCTCTTTTTGTATAGTCCTTTTTATAGCATGTATATGCTCATCAAGGGCAAGAGGGGAGGTGTACAGCACATACTGGTCTAAATAAAGTTTTTCAATGATATCAATGGCTTTTTTATGAAAAGGAGAGTCGTGCAGACATAAGTACACAAGGACATTTGCGTCAAGATAACACGTCTTCATATGATTCATCGATAAGCTTATTTAATTTTTCTGGAGTCAAATCTTTTCCTCCTTGGACTTTCCCCGCCAATTTTCTTACTTTTTCTCTATCCTCTTTAGTATATTTTGGTCCAGACGAAATAGGAGTCAGACGAGCCAACGGCTTTGAACGATAAATGATCGTATACGTTTTACCCCGTTCAAGACCTGCCTTGTATTCGGGGAAGTTTTCGCGCATTTGTTTCATAGAAATAAATTGATCAGACATAATCTTAAGATTATCTTAAGATTATCTTTATGTCAAGTTGAGTCATATCGTCATACATTAATCATCAATAGATTTGCAAAACTTGCTGAGGCACTCAAACACCGATTGTTCATCTCGTGCTTGGATCGTAAATGAACTGCGCGAATCTCCCGATAATAGTTCACACTGTGCAGGTGGTGATTGAAACTCAAACCGAACGATTCGTTTTTCATCTCGTTTACAGACCGCAAGACCCGCATTCAGGAGCAGATCTTCGATAGGTATCCATTCTTCTTTTGGAAACTCAAGGCGAAATAAGATAGCCGTTTTTTTATTTGGCGTGTCAACGCAGTGAAGAACGATGGTGCACGTTCCATATGCCTCCTTCATGAAGAGAAATGTTGATTGATGTGCAAGTGTCTCTTTCCGTTTTGCACAAGATCTCAAGAATGAAAAAAGATTGATATAAAGGTCAGGAAGAGGATTGGGGATCGCAAACTGTTTTTGGCCATTTCTCACGAAATCAAAATATTGGATCAAATAATATGAGTCGAGTGTTTTATTTTCTCTTTTGGACATGACGAGAGGTTTGATCATATGAATAAATATAATGTGTAATTACATAACAATATACAGAATACGTTACCTAATTTCTAGTACAATGAAGGATCAATGAAGATGTGATATGTAGGGGCAGTATTCGATTTTTGATGGCTAAACACCTATTTCATATCCTGAAGAATCAGTGTGCGGATATAATCAGCTTTACTGATGCTTTTGAGCTGAGATTGATCGATGAGATAGGTATTTATGTCACGACTAAGCATAAGGTTAAATCGATAGCTCAATCGATGCTTTTCAATGATTTTGACAAAACTTTCAAGATGCTTTTCGATATTTTTTTCATCATTTGGAATATATGTTTTTTTGGTGACTAAGCGACTTTCTCCCAGATCCATATCCTGTTCTTTTCCTTTCATTTGAAGAAGAAGTACTGATTTATGCTGAAGGAGCGCAAGGGTCAAGAGTCTTCCGAGGTCAAAATTGGTTTCAGAACATTCAAAAATGATTCCGTCCGCCTTTTTGATCTCTTTGGTGGTATGGGCTATGTGATTTGCTTTATTCTTAGTCTGATCTGAAAATGCACGATTTATTGCCGTATGCTTTTGTTTATTTATAACGGAAAGGATGGGTTTGTTGATTTTATTGTCTTCAGTTGCAGACAGGTATACAATGTACATACCTTATATTGTAGCATAATTACATATAATTGTGAAGAAAAAGTATGTAGTATGGAGTATATGGTATGGAGCTTATTAATGCTATATACTTTATACTATATACAAAATACTCACTTATGACAATCCAAAACATATATTCTCACTATAAAATCATGCCAAATTTGCAAGAGCACCAACTTCGAGTTGCCGGAGTTTCCTTCATTATTGGCAAATCAATGAGCAACCAGAATGTTGATACCGAGAACATTGTTGTGGCCTGTCTGCTTCACGATATGGGCAATATCATCAAATTTAAGCTCGATCTGTTCCCTGAATTTGTAAATCCAGAGGGTTTGGACTATTGGAAAAAAATCCAACAAGAGTATATTCGCACATATGGAGCAGATGAACATGTGGCAACGATGTCTATAGTAAAAGGGATTATCCCTCATATGAGGGATAATCCCTATGAAAAACAACGGATCATTAAGCTTATTGAAGCAATCGGCTTTTCAAATGCCAAAGAGAATTATGAAACTACAGATTTCGGTAAAAAAGTTGCGGCATATGCTGACATGCGCGTAAAACCGTATGGAGTCACTTCATTGAAAGATCGCCTTGAAGATGGGCGAAAGCGATTTAGTAAGATTCAAAAATATGAGCATGAAGTGTTTGAAAACTTGTCACAGTATCTCAATAAAATTGAAGATCAGATATTTGCTCAAAGTACGATCAGTCCTGCTGATATTACCGAAGACGCAGTGCAAAAAATTATTCCGAAATGCCAACAGACGCTCCATATTCGCTCCATCGATCAGAAAGATCGGTAACGCCATTGATGATAACATTATCTTGCCAGAACGATTTGAATTTAACCTCTGACTCATTTGAAGCTCCTTGACCCTGTATGATAATAGACTGGAGCGTCTTTTCGAGGAGGGCAGCGTTTTTATTTTGAAATGCAAGGAGTATTTGGTTAAAGATTTCGACATCTTCGCTAAATGAAGCAAGCTCAGCAGAATGATTCGTTTGCAAATCCTCAGGAATCGAGGAAATATCGATCGATTTGTACTCTTCATACAGCGAATCAATCTCCTTGATTTTCTTTTCAAGATTTGCAACCGATGCGTCATCTGCTGATCTCACCACTGCTTCTTGGATGGCCATACCAATTTGATATCCAACCATTGTTGAATTTATTTCAAAGCTGTTTACTTTTTGAAGATACATTAAAAGGGCAGATGAGGTGTTTGCAAAGCTGTCCGTATCAGAGATCAGGTCGGCATTTTGTGGAATAAATATGGAAATAACGGGATTTGATTGTGAAAGTCCCTCGATCTTTCTATTGTTCTTCTTAAGGTTGTCAAGGAGCTTGGTAGCTGCTTTATATTCTTCAGATAGTTTTCGATTTTGATCAATTCCCAGATCTTCTTCAACACCAAGGACATCATCATATTCGCTGGGGAGCCCTGAGTTTATTGATGAATCAAGGAGATCAGCGCTGTCCAAGGAAGGAGTGCTCGGCACTTTGTCGAGCACTTTTCGAATATCATTGTATGATTTTTGCAGATCATCAAGCTGTTGTGATTGAGATTGTACCATTGCTTGAATATCCTTTTTACCTTGTGTATAAGCCCATGTACCACCAATGACCGTGCCGATAACGACGATTAATCCGACGCCAATGGCAATATACATAAGAGTTCTGTTCTTGTGAGGGGGGATCGGATCTATTTGTGGATCAATGATTGGAGTAGAAGTTGGTTCGGGCGAAATGGGGGGAGGGATTTGTTCCATATTTTTAGGGTACTCCATAATAATTACTGTGTCAATAAATATGACGTTCGTATGACTTTGTTCACATATAGTGAACAAGTTATAGTATTTTTCTACTAGATAAATACAAAATTATGGCTTTTGAAACAAAAAAGCCTATTAATGCCCCAAAAACCACATCAAGGAGGTAGTGACAGCCAAGATATATCCGTGAGAATGAAATACAGGTTGCAATCCCATAGTAAAGCCATTGACGCTTTTTATCAAAATATGAAAAAATTACTGCGCCAGCAAATGCTCCAGCAGCATGTCCGGAGGGAAAACTAAAATCAGAAGGGCAAGAAGTTTCAAATAATCCTCGATCAATCCATGGGCGGGTACGTTGAACGATATTTTTTAACAAAATATTTACAAGAAAGGTCGTAATACTAAAGCTTGTCACAAAAGCAAGAAAAAAATGATGATGGGTTTTGTCTTTTCGTTCGTTCTGCCAAAATACAAAAAAGAGGATCACCCAAATGATCACGGTAAGCCCGTGAAGGGAGAAAAATGAAAAAATTGCATCAAATATCGTATTGTGCGGGAGAAGTACCGATAGGCGTATTGTTATGGCCTGATCAAGTCGGATGATAGTGTCAAACATGAGTTTCAGTATGTCTGGACAACTCTATCATGATTTATAGATATAAATATCATGAACTCCCGTGATTTTTAGATCTTCCTTCTTATTCTCAACGGGGTAAAAATAGGAAACAATCGTTGCATCAAGTTTTTGGTCATTGATCATATGTGCGGTTGCTTCGGTAAACCAGGGTGAGATATAGATATAAAAAACGCGTTGAGAATATTTTTTGAGTATGGTTGCATAGTCAACCTTGAACATATCACCTAAAATCAGGTTGATATTTGCTTTATTTGGATGAAAGAGTCTGCGCAACCACATGTATGCGATAAGAATTGGGTTAACATCTATCGCAAAAAACTGTGTATTTAGATTGTCTTGATAAGCTTTCTTTGCAGCAGCAAAGATGACGGTACCGTCTCCTGCGCCAAGATCAAGGATAACACCATCCTTTTTCATATCCAATGCTTTGACAATCTTATCAAGATCAGCTTTATTTGTTGGAAAATACGGGATCGGGGACACTTTTGAAGAAAAAAAATAGAAAAAAATGAGAATAATGAGGGGAAATATAATATATGCCATGGTTCAATTATATCAATAAACGTGAAACAGTAAATGGTTAATTTGGAAAAATAGTATTTGTACAGTCATTGAAATATTTCCAATATGTCAATATACTGAAAGAATGATGGGAAAAAGAGGTGGATTTACCCTTGTTGAACTGATTGTAGTGATAAGTATCATTGGAATCCTTGCGACGCTCGGTATCGCCTCATATACCAATGTTCAAAAACAGTCAAAAAATACAAAAGCGAAATCTGACATTGTTGAACTTTCGAATTTGGTTGTTGCCGCACGTATTGCAACCGGAAAAACATTTGCAGAAATTACGGGAAGCATCTGCTCTGAGTATTCTTGTCGAGGGGGAAATATCAGCACTGCTGCGTGTCTGAGTGCTTATACAACTGCTTTGCAGAAACTCAATGCTGCAAGTACTACCATCAAGATTGATACTATTCCGAAAGATCCTTGGGGCCAACCGTATCTCATCAATGAAAATGAAGGGGAGGCATGCTGCTGTTCAGACACAACTAATTGGTGCTGTACTGACAATATTATGTCTGCGGGGCCAAATGGAGCATACTGGGACACGGACGACATAAACTACAATATTCCTACTCTGTGTATTCCAAACGCAGGTTCTCATCATCCAAATCAAAATTGGGAGTAAAAATCCTTCTTGTGCCCGAGGTGAGAGTCGAACTCACACGAGGTTGCCCTCATTAGTTTTTGAGACTAACTTGTCTGCCATTCCAACACTCGGGCATCATTCCAGCCAAATTATATCAAAGTCAGTCCAACAAATCCTTGGCTCATTAATTTTTGGAGAATACTCTGAAACAGATAAAAGCAGAAAAACTTGCTTTTGAACTATTATAGGATATAATATAATACATATTTGATATGTACAAATGAACATCCACTTTAAGTGGGTTTTTTTTACTTATTGAGTATTTTTGAGCGTGAGTATTATCAGACAAAAGCTGTCTGCATTCAAACTCATTGCGCAGAAATAGAATGATTCTTTATTTGAAGTATCAGCATATTTCAAAGAAGGGAAGTCATGTCCTCCTTCGTCTCGCCTATCGGCGGACTTCGGAAGGACGAGCACGTTAACAACTCAGACACGAAAAAAACAAATCATTTATTACGGTGGCTATATTTTGGCAGAAAAAACTTTTTGTCAGAAGATAGCCACTGTGGCTATGATTTACTAAACAATATTTTTAGAGAAAGGAGAATGCCAATCCAAAAACCCTGCCAGACAAGGGAGTAGTGTCTGGACCATTTTATATGAAGTTTGGGTTTTGAAACTTCATAAGACCGAAGGGTCTTTCAACCGTCAATGTATTTCCCCATCGCATCGTTCAGAGGTCTTGCCCTAAAGGAGGGGCTCTTATGAACAAAAGATTGAAGTTTCTCAACTGGCTCGTTGTTTTGTCGATTTTGATCACCCTTCTCCCGCAAGGAGTTTGGGCACAGGATTCGACACCTAATCCCGCAGACAATCCGGTCATCACGATCGATCCAGAAGGTTGGGTCGACGCAGGGGAGATGTTCCCCGAGACTGCTCGTTCTGCCGCAATTCAGACAGTCGAAGGACCCGCGCTTCTCGCGCCAACGGAGAACCTGCTCGTTCCCAACGCCGCAAAACAGCCAAGCGTCGGGATCCAAGCACGTTCGATCGACGGCACCGATGAAGCGCTTGTCCAGGAATGCTACTGGGCGAATAGACTGGATCCTGACTACGACCCAGCTCCGAGCGGGTGGGATGTGATTCAGGACGGCTCGGCACCAACCGGTAGTAAGCATCTCAAGATGAGTCGTCAGAATTACTCCAGCATCCCTCAGCAATGGGATGTAGGAGCCGACGCTTCTCAAATGTATGTACGAATATCTCACAGGGGTTCAGGTACATATACGGGTGCTACGGCGGCCAGTTTCGCTATATATCAGAATCAAGCCCGATATCGGGTGAATATAGCGTGGCTGGGAATTGGCGAGCTAACGAGTCAATGGCAGACCAAAGACATGAAGCTGAGTCAGGTGTACTTCAATCCTGGCGATCTGTCTTTTGAAACGAACTCGATCGATCCTTCGCTCAAGTTGGAAGTTGATCAAGTCGGGCTCATCTGGTGTCGGGAGAAGGTTGATCCCGAGATCGCGGTTCCGACCGTTATCCCGATCACAGATCAGACAAATCCTGGCGATGTGATGATCCCCATCCTTGCCGGGACGATCTTCTGGCGGGTCGACTCGGCATGGCCAATCTATTCAGAAAACGGCTTTGCCTCTCTCGAGCATCTCATTAACAACGGATGCGGGGGAGAGTGTTTTTCAAGTAGATTTCTCCCAGGTTCAAACCCCCATGCCAAGGAGTTATCTACCCTATATGGAAGAGGAACATTCCTTTCCCCATATCTCCAATGGGTGAAAGATTATGGGAAGGACTTTGTGGCACATCGTGGGTTTGACGTCACAAAGGCGCAAGAGTCTGTTGATCTTATGAATGGGAAACTCAACAATCCCAACATGGGTCAGCAACTCAACCCCAAACGGGCCGAGAATTACCGTGAACTCGTGAAGTGGACCATGGACAAGATCAATCTGTGGAACACCAAGATTAAGGGGAACCCCATTCTCGAGAAAGCCGTCAACTCCAAGGTAATCTACGGTTTGGAGATGAAGGCTTCAGAGGTGTCGCAAACGTTTCGTAACGGTACGGAGTTGTATTCGAAAAATCCCATAGATCCGTCCCGCATTCGGGTTCTCATCTTCGAAGCAGGTGAAGATGAGAAATTTATCACCGATACTTACCGACAAGCGCTTCGGCGAGGTGCTCCTTTGAGCTCTCTCCGAGTGTTGGTAGGGGAAGTCGACGTGACCATGCGCGTCTGGACTCGGTTCGCTCTGTCCAGAGTCGGTGAACTGAAGCGGATCCTCCCCCCGATCATATCGTATGGGTCGGGAGTTATGTCCGGTATATCGACTGCAGCACGGATGATCCCTGGATTGGCAGCGGAAACTGCTGGTGTGGTGGTAGTCAGTGCGGCGGAAGCCGCTTTCATCGTCGGCGTTGGAGACGCCGGCTGGAAGACCTATAAGTATCTCCAGCTCGAGGACTGGGAATCCTCATTGAGCTGGTCGCAGTACACGTGCATCCAGCACGGATTCACTCGGATTCTTGTTGAATACGGCGGTACGCCGTGGTGTGTGGATTCAACATGGATCGAGTCATCCATAGATTCGAACTACCAGCCGTTCCGGGTGAAAATCCCGGAGCACGAATTCACCGCACGCCGTTACTCCGACGGCAAACGGGTATTCTACAAACACCCAGCGGTGGAATCGTACTGGGAGATGAGAGTTTACGAGACGCGGTCCGACGGGGTCGTGCTCGAGAAGAAAGTCAACGGGGGGTCGGTACTCATTGACATCCCGTATGACGAAAACGGGCATGGTCTCTACACAGTCCTCTATGATGACCCCGACGGGGGCCTCATGACGATGACTTTCGAAGTTGTACTCATCGGACCGCACGAGAGCGGCAATGGGTTCAAGTTCGGGATCAGTTATCTTGAGACCCAGTCCCCAGAAGACTATGGGGGCTGTATTGGGTATAGCCCGAGTCGCCCTGTAGGAGCCGAGTGCTTCTTCGGCACGATTCCCGGTCTGGACTACAACTTATATCCCGACCTCGATCGGGACCTGGTTGCAACCGGATCTGAGCGTGCCGATCCCAACGGGGACGGTAACCCGAGCGACGCACGCGACACCGACGGCGACGGTGTTGCGGACTATCGAGACTCTGATGACGACGGCGATGGCGTTCCCACCGTCCTCGAAGTCGACATCAACCACGATGGTCAGTACGACTGGGTTGACACGGATCGCGATGGAGTCCAAGATTATCTGGACCGCGACTCGTGGCCGCCCCATGTCAAGCGGGTTTTTTTGCCGGCAGTATCTGGTAAATAACCCATTCGTGTCTGAGTAACGTGTTGGGTGGGAGCCTTCAAGCTCCCACCCAACACGTACGTATTTTACCAAGATTATGATATAATTATAGGATATAATCGTACTATTATATTTTGTAATTATTACATATAGTTTTTCCAATAAACATGACAGAAAATCCATTTGAAATCAAACAATTAGAATCACTATCTGAAGCAGCTCAAGCATGGCACGAGCTAAGAAGAAATTATGGGTATGAACAGATCTATCAAGCGTCAGAACAAGCTTTAGCAGGTCTCGCACTGGTTGCTACTGACTGTGGACCTGGGCCAGATCATTTTGTGGATATACGACAAGAGCAACATATCAACATGTTTGATTTGCCAACAGCACTTTTCTTTAAACCAAGTGATAAATTTGGCGAAGTCTATGGGATATTTTCAGGATGGTTTCGGGTGCCTGCTGGATATCAGTACCTTGGAAAGAATTATCGCTCACTGGAGCATGCATATCAGGCAAGTAAATTTATGCGCACCAGTCCAGCACTCGCGCAAGAAATCCATGAAGCAAAGTATCCGATAAAGGCAAAGCTCATTGGGAGAAAAGAAGATAATCTGCCATTGATTCGAACTGACTGGGATGAAATGAAAGAAATGGCTATGCTTGCTCCAGCGATCGCTATTTTGCATCAGCATGCTCCAATTCGAGAGTTACTCCTATCAACAGGTGATGCGGCAATTGTTGAAGATACCTATGGAGATCCCTACTGGGGAAGAGGGCCTGATTTTCAGGGGTTAAATGGACTTGGGCGTACGTGGATGATGGCGCGTGAAATAATTCGACTTGAAAAGGGCGTTGAAGTTATTCAGTCTATTTGCCCACATATTGCATAATATTTTAATAAAAACATGGGATCTCAACTAGAAGTCACACATACAGCAAAACATACAGACCCAGCATGTCTTGCTTTATATGGTGAGGCAATGTCTGAAAGTGTGAAGTATAAACGACAATTTTTTGCTCCTGCAATTAGGAAGTATTTACCAGTCGAGCAATTTAGTGTTGATCGCCCCTGTTTAATTCTTGACCTCGGATCTTGCACAAGTGCACTAGCGCGTGATTTAGTACAAGATTTACCACCATATTTTCATTTCATCGAAAATGATCTTGATAGAAATTTTTTATATATCGCACGGGAAGGAGTTAAGGAAGATGGAAATGAGACATCATTTTCCCATGTTCAAGCAAACGCAGTTCAACTGCCATTCCAAACGGCATCAATTGATGCAGTAATGCATTCTTCATTTTTTCATGAAATTTTTAGTTTTCCCGTGACCGGAAAAGGACCATTTAACTTTGAAAATTGCTCCCAGGTTGTCAGAGAAATAAGTAGAATAGTACGGCCAGGAGGATACGTCTTTGGCAGGGACTATGTTGCTCGACCACAAGATGCTGAAGAAGTATTGAGGGTAGAGACAACCGATTATGACGGAAAGACAATTCTCGATACAGCTGAACTATTAAGAACTCCAATTAACGAATTGAGCAATTCAAGTAAAGTAGCCAGATTTTTGATGGAGTTTGAACCGGCGAGAAAATGGCGTTCAATGAATGCAGGAGAAACTAAATATCTTCCCGCATGGCTTGTTTCAGAATTACTCTTTCATCTTAATTATACGTGCTCAGATGCGATGTGGAGTTCTGAGATCTATGAACAGTATGGCGATTTGTCTGAAAGTGAAATTCATGCGCTCGCATTAGTTCATGGCTTTGAACCAATCCAAAATGATGCGGTGAGTCATTATGATGTTGCCGAAGGAAAAGGGTTGAATATAACAAATTTAAAGGGTGAGATTGTCAATACTCGGGATCGTTTTCCAACAAATACCTATCTTATTTGGAGAAAAAAATAATAATAAGCATATCTATATATGACTACTCAAAATCTTTTAGAACGAAATCCATTTATGGGTATACGAGTGTCAGATCATAAGCCATACCATCGGCCAACACTTGATGACATTCGTGCTGAGCTTAATGCATTTCGTGCAGCAGAGTATTGGATTCCCCGGAAGCCAGAAATTGAGGAAGAACTAAAACGATATAAGCTTTCACTAGCTGAGCGAGGTGCGACGATTGCAGATGATATCCGCGCAGAAGCTGGTGGTCAGAGCGTTGTTTTAATTCCTAATAAGTTTCCCTATGATATTCCCGGGAGTGAACAATTTCTATTGTGGATATTGCATGATGATTCCTGGGTTGAAGCTGATAGCGTTTTAGCAATGTTTCTTCAAGAACGCGGAGTGAGGCATGAAGATGTGGTCTGCTATGAAAATAATAGTGCATATCAAACAGAGCCAGGCATTACTCACTTTCATGTAATGATTCCTGTTCTCTAATCAAACTATTGCTCTGAATTTCTGCATATTCTTGCAAAATCCCCATAAAAGGTGTATATTTTGTCTGATTATGGTGTAAAATGGTAAAAATTACCCAATTTCCTACATTATTATTTCAATTTTTTTATGAAACAGAAACAAGATTACGTCAAAGTATCAAGTTATGAAGGTCGAAAAGGAGAAGTCAAAAAAGTAGTTTTACTGTATTCAGGAGGGCTTGATACCTCGGTCATGCTTAAATGGATTCAAGAAGAATATAATGCAGAAGTGATTGCACTCACAATCGACATCGGTCAACAGGCAGATGATCTTGATGCAATACGCAAAAAAGCTATCAAACTCGGCGCAATCAAAGCAATTGTTATTGATGCAAAAGATGAATTTGCCGAAGAATATATCTCACATGGAATTAAAGCAAATGCCTCGTATCAAGGACGATATCATCTTTCAACCCCGATTGGTCGACCGCTTCTTTCAAAATGGGCAGTGAAGATTGCCGCACAGGAAGGCGCTGACACCATCGCACATGGTTGTACCGGAAAAGGGAATGATCAAGTTCGTATTGAAGGAGTTTGTCTTGCCTTAAACCCTGATGTCAAAATCATTGCACCGGTGAGAGAGTGGGGGATGGGTCGAGATGAAGAGCTTGAGTATGCAAAAGAACACAGTATCCCCGTCAAACAAACGAAAGAAATTCCTTACTCATGGGACGATAATATGTGGGGCGTGACGGGAGAAGGAGGGGAGATCGAAAATCCTGCGCTCATCCCACCACTGAAAGATATTCTTCAAGTATCAACCCTTCCCGAAAATGCGACCAATACTCCTGAAATTGTAGAGATTGAGTTTGTGAAAGGACTTCCAGTGGCAGTAAATGGAAAGCAGATGAAGCTTGCAGATCTTATCATTCACCTCAATCATGTCGGTGCAAAACATGGGGTCGGAATCGCACATCACATCGAAGATCGCGTAGTCGGGCTCAAAGTACGCGGTGTTTACGAAGCGCCTGCTGCAGAAATCATTATTGATGCACATCGCAATATTGAAAAATATGTATCAACCCGTATGGAAAATGAATTTAAAGGCACCGTCGATACCCAATGGGCGTATACAGTATATGCAGGCTTTTGGTACGATCCATATCTTTCCCATTTGAATGCATATATCGACGATCAAAATGAAAAAGTGACCGGAAAGGTAAAGGTGCGACTGTTCAAAGGATTTGCAGAATCTGTCGCAGTTGAGACCCCAAATACGATCTTTGAAGAGAAGCTTGCCACCTTTATGGCAAGTACGGACTTTAATCAAAATGCATCCCCAGGCTTTATCGAACTCTATACGCTTCAGATGAGATTGGCACAACGTGCGGAAAAAACGGCACTTTTGTCGATCGGCTCACGGGAAAACAAGATGAAGCTGAAAAAGACGATTCATACGTTATCCGAAATGGGATACAAGTTGTATGCGACATACAAAACGCATAAATATCTGTCTCGGGAAAATATCGAGGCAATTCTTGTAAACAAGATATCAGAACCGACCAAAAAGCCAAATCTCAAGGATATGCTTGAATCAAATCGATTTGATCTCATCATCAATATTCCAACAGATCCAGACAAGGAAGAGCGGTCTGACAAAGAACTCACCGATGGCCAGATCATTCGCCAAAAAGCAGTGAAGAACAATGTCAAGATGGTGACTTCGGTTGAGGTTGCAAAAGAGCTTGTTGAGAAATTACAGGCAGGTCGAGTGAAGAAGTAAAAGATAACGGTTTATATGGACATAATTCCTATCGAGTTTGATGATTTTGAGCAACTGTACGAATTGTGGAAAGACGCTGGTCTGCATCTTGCCGACAGAAGGAGTGAGCAGAAAGACTTTTTGGCCATATTGAAACTCAATCCACAGACGTGTCTCAAAGTAGTGATAAATAGTACTATCATCGCGTCATCACTTGGAACTTGGAATGGAAGGCGCGCTTGGATTTATCATTTTGCTGTGTATCCTAATTACCAACGGAAAAATATAGGAACGGACTTATTGAACGAAACAATAAAACGACTCAGAAAAAGAGGAGCAACAAAAGTGATTGTGAGCGTAGTTCATAACAATCAGAGGGCAAAGCAATTTTATCAAAAACGTGGCTTTACACCCATGGATGATGCAGAGGTTTTAATCAAAAATGTATAGCTTACTCGAATTCCCAGTGGTCCAAGTCGCAAAAGAGTTGGTGGATAAATTGCAGTCTGCACGGATAAAAAGAGCAGTATGATGTATAATAGTCGATATTTCCAGTTGATATTTACTATGTGTAAAGAATTAAATAATGTGGAACGATTAGCTGCAACTGAGATTGCATGCTCGGCGCAGCCGGCAGTAGGGCCTGATGGATCAGTTTATTTGATAGATGGAATATGTGCAGAAGTACTCGCTGAGGAGCAGTTGGCTCAATTTCATCGTGAAGAAGGAATTCATCCTGATTGTACATTGGGTGCAGCCTTTGATAAGACCACTCAAAGTGGATGTCCTCTGGCGAATTCAAATTCTGGCTGGGTCGAAGGTGCACCATGTGGATCAATCTATTGTTTTGATCGAGAAATGCTTGAGGCGGCGGTAGGTAGTCGGTAGGATATGTGATAGGTATTTTTACAGATAGAGATTCCATTTTCCTCATTTGACATTCATGTTTAAAACTAAGCCCATGTGATCTGAGTGTATCCTTCAGGAAGCTCGAAAGATCGAATGTCATGTGAAACGGTCCCAAGGAGTACCCCAGTATGCAAATTCCAATATGTTTCAATCGGAATCTCTCCTGCATGAACAACATGATACTCCAATCCCTGGTATCCGTCTATGACGACATATTCTCTGATAAGTGTGTGATCTGTAATATGCGTTGGATCGAATGTTGCGCCAAGATACTGTCCTAATTCCTCGCTCCAATATCCCGTTGTACCATTTGAATAAGAAATTATTACTTCGTTTTGTCCAGACATCCCTTGAACTATTTGTCTGTTGTCTGATGGACCAGTAATATGATTTTCCGGATCAAGATACTCTGTTTGCAGAAACGTGCCATCTCTTCTTACGATGTAGGTACTTTTATTATGAACGATTCGGAATGTATCTTTTTCTGTCCAGACGTGGACCATCTCCTCTGTTGTAGGATTTTGGATTCGTAAACCATCCAATCCAAATCCCTCTTCAATCACTGTAATATTTCCATCAGGATCAAACGTCGTTTTTTGGGTGGCTTTGATAAGAAGTGGAATGAGCGAATGGAAAATACGCTGTTCTGTGGCTTTGAGAAGAAGAGGTGAGGGTGGGCTTGAGTCAATTGCGACTTGTTGATCAAGTACTGCTTCAAGCACCATACACTTTTGAGTATATACTCTTTTAAGCTAAGCCGAGGACTTTCCGACCATTCACTGTTGCGATTTTGACCAACTCATCAAGATCCATAAAACGATTTCCGATTGCCATAAGCTTGAGTTCGTTCCACATGTCTCCATCGGTAAAAGGAAGCATGTAGTCTGCAATGTTGTCTGAACCGATCGCAACAGTAATGTCATAGTTCACAAGCTCGTCCACAGGAGTGAGTGCATTGTGAAAGGGTTGATTTTCTTCGTGTCGAGGTTGATCTATCCATGCAGTTGGGCAGCCAATCATCATCACCTCAGCTTCTTTCAATTTTTTATACACCATTTCTCGATATTCTTTTGGTTGACACGCAAGTGAGATGGAGTGAATTGCCACAACTTTTCCCTGCATGCCATACTCGATGGTTTTGTCCGCGAGCATCTCCGTTTCTTTATCTGATTGAATATTAAATTGATCAACATGTACATGTACCATCTTACCCAATTTCTTTGCAGTCGAAAGAAGAATATCAAAATGTTCCTCACCTTTTCCATAATCTCGCTCATCTCGCTTTGGCAATCCACCGATTATGTCTACCATTTCTGCACCAATATCAAACCATTTTCGTGCCGCAGGTTCGATTACGCCCTTCAGAGTTTGATTTATGAGTTTGACTACAATCTGTGATTTATACTGTTCTTTTGCTCTGAGTGCGGCTTTTATCGCACGATCTTCAGCAACGGGATCAACATCAATAAATGATCCGACGGCGGTAACTCCCTGACTAATCATAAGTTCCAGTGCTTGAGAAATTCTTCGATAGTACTCGTCTTCAGAGGCATTTTTCACTGCATCAACAATATCCCATTTTTCAGTGAGCATATATTTTTTGTAGATATCAAGGCTATCTGGACTGATAGTAAAAGCACGGTCGATATGAGCATGCGCATTTACCCAGCCGCCATTTTTTTGTATTGCAGTGACGATAAGTTCTTGAAAATTCCAATGAGGAGTTGAGTTATTCATATGTATTTATAATTTATAAATCTCGCTTGATATCATTTTTGCTCACCGCCTCACCCAGAGGGGCCCAGGCGATTGATTCGCAAAAAGATATCTTCGCTTGTTCTCTATAATTCTTCAAATTACTTTAATCGTTTCTCAATGGTATGAATAAGAGTCGATACGGCTTTTTCATTTTTGCCACCCCGTGGAACAATGATATCTGCAAATTCTTTGGTTGGCTCTACAAACTGTTCATGCATCGGTCGAGCGGTTGACACATATTGATCATAACATGAGTCAAGTGTGCGTCCACGTTCTTCGATATCTCGTTTCGTTCTTCGCAAAATGCGAATATCAGCAGGTACATCGACAAAAATTTTCAAATCCATGAGATCTCGCAATTTTGGCTCATGAAATATGAGAATCCCTTCGATGATGATAAAGGGAGACGGAGAGACTGTTGTAGTAACTCCTTTTTTCCGAGTATGATTAGTAAAATCGTATTCAGGGACTTCAACTGTTTTCCCCTCCAAAAGATCTTTCAATTGACTGATAAAGAGATCGGTTTCAAGTGCATCGGGATGATCATAGTTTGTTTTTATCCGTTCTTCCATGGATTTTGTCGACTGATCTTTGTAGTAGCGGTCATGAGGGATATAGCGGACATGAGAGTTAAAGTGATCAAGAATTTTTTGGGAAATGGTGGTTTTTCCCGAGCCGGTGCCACCTGCGATGCCGAGAATGAAAGTATTCATTTTTTTGAATATTTTATCAATAATGTTAAAAAGTTAATATTATTTTAAGTTATATTAGCAAATTTTATATGAAAATGATACACTAAATCATCAAAAGTACCAAAATCAGAAATCGTATGAATACTTATTATTGTACTACATGAGTATTGTAGAAACGGCACAAATCGCAAGCAGACTATTACGACAAGACATGCGGCCACAGGTACAACATAATGGTGTCGAGGAAGGATCATTGCGAGAATATCTTGAAACAGTACGGTTGTCTACCAACATCATTGATTATATTGTTTCGCCCGATGGAAAGTTGAACATTCCCTCTTCTTCACTTGATCTCTACGCATTGCCCCCAGAGGATATTTATTCCCAAGCAGAAGAAACACTTGTGCCACTATATCAAGCTGCTATGTTTTCGCTCTTGGGTGGACATGTTGATAATGAGTTGCATTTTGGACTCTTTACTAATCATACTTATGATAATCACATCAGGCATGTTGCAGAGGGGGTAGATCGCGCGCTCATTTTGGCTGGACATGATAGTGAGACACGGGTAAATGGTCAGATTGCAGCGATTCTTCATGATATTCCAAATGTTCTTAGTCGTTCGTGGCACCATCTATTGGGAGGGAGATTTGCTCGATTAATTTTTCCAAAATTAGCAGAAGATAAAAAAAGATTTAAACATATCAGGGATGCCATGAAGCTCCATCATGAACCAATATATGAGGAGATGTATCATCTTAATACGCAGTCATTTGACGCAAAATTACAACTATTTCAAAAAATTCATACTCCCGAAAGTGCAGCGCTCCTGTTTGTCGACAATCTTGATATGCGTCGCGAACGTTTGTATGCAAATGCATACAACCCGCGCGTTTTTGATCAACATGGTCATAGTGAAATCAATGCATTTATGAATGTGAAGGGGTTTGAGAGAGATGATTCTGGCGATATCATCATCTCAACAGAGTTTAATCCCTGGATCGATCCGGAAGAATTGGATAAATGTGATCCTCTTGCCATAACTGAGGCGCCTGATAATAGATTTCATTGTTATGCCTCAAAGAGGGTGCGGAAAAATCCAGAGGATCCTAAAAGTCCTGCTGACTTTCATAAGGCACTCCGTGAGATGTGGGGTTTATATGGTCCCACATGTGCTCAAGATGCAGATAGGATGACGCTCATGCTTGCTGCAGGATTTACGCTGTTTCCCGAAAGTGAAAAAATAGTAATGCGCTTTGCGGATCGTACGGGTGAGAATGAACCGGTGGTCTATACATTTACCCGAGAAACTGTTGATCAGGTGATGGGGGAGATACGAACTACCTATGGTTTATTGTAGCCTTGTCGGGAGGTGAACAGCCCATTCATTGCCTCGATGAAACACTGCTTGTCCAACTGGGTCTTTATATGCAGAAAACCCAGCTTCCTCTACTGGGGTTGTAAAGTCCATGAGTCCATAGGGGATTACGCGCGGACCAGATGCTTCATTAAATTGAAATCGTACAACATGAGGGTGTGATCCCGTTCTCTTAATCATGCCGTTTGTGATTAATCCTGCCGTTCGATGATGCTGTTCTGCTGTTCCATCAAGTCGCGCAGTCTGAAATTCCCACCTTTCTCGACCTTGTGGCGTCGAAGGAATGGGAAGCTCACTTGCTGTACAAGAAACATTTGCGTCCGTCAACATGCCATCATCTCCAAATCTTGCTGCAACAACGCGAGGTGTGCCTTGTGAATCGGGGAGAATCGTTGCAAGATGGAGAGCAATTTCTTGTTGTGGATTTTGATCCACTAATATTGTTGTGATAGCATTGTCAATTGTTCTTGGAGTACTATGGTGTCCTAAAAAAAGCCGAAATGACATTAGCTCTGGATCAACTTCAATTTCTGATAGTGATTGCGCATCTAACCTTAGCAATCGTGCAGCTCTATTACCCAAATTAAAACCATGATCGACAAGGAAATGAGTTAAAGAAGTAGACCTGGCAAGGCGTAAGGATCGAGCAAATTGTTGATCAAGGTAAAAACCATGTTCATTCAAATGTCTGAACAACTCTCTCGAAAGAACACCTGTTTTATCAATTGGTGTTCTGCTATCAATATCAACAACGCTTCCAGGAAGAATTTTACGATACCCCAAATATGGACTCTCTGCTTTTGGTGTCATTGAAATGTATTATAGTATTTTATTATTCCGATGCAAGGATATTTTTGATTATTGATACAATAAAGTATGAACGGTGACCAATTCTCAAACAAATCAGTCTCAGAACTGTTGCGCAATGTTGCTGTCGCATATCAATTGCAAGAAGGATCCGACTCGGGGAAAAACAATCGATTTAAGATTATCGCATATCAAAAAGCTGCAGATACTGTCGAACATCTTTCTCGCGAACTCAAAGATATATGGCAAGAAGGAAAGCTCCAAAAGGTCCCTGGAATCGGCCCTGGGATTGGATCGGGAATTTCTCAATTATTCGAAAATGGTACGTCCTCTCATTTTAATGAAGTTCTGAAAGGTATTCCAGTTACCGTCTTTCTTCTTATCAAAGTTCCAGGAATTGGTCCCAAAAAGGCATTTCGATTGGTCGCGCATTTTGGGCTGACAAATACCGAAACGGTCATCGAAGATTTAAGAAATCTTGCTCGATCGGGAGAGATCGCAGGTCTTGAGGGGTTTGGTCAAAAATCACAAATTGACATTATTGAGGGGCTTGATGTGTATGAGCGTCATGATCGAAGAGATGAACGAATGCCTTTGTCATATGCTCAAAAAATCGCTTCAGAGGTTATTTCATATATGAATAAACTTGGACCTGTCATCAAGCGAATTGATACTCTCGGATCGCTCAGGCGAAGGGTTGCAACCATTGGGGATATTGATCTTGCAATTAAGGTACATGATACATCTTATAGTAAAAGGGATTATCCCTCTTTTAGGGATAATCCCTATAAACAAATCGTAGATCATTTTCTTGCATACCCAGGCAAGCGAACCGTTGAAGCTGCCGGGAAGCGGAAGGCATCAATTCTTGCCGCAGGAAATATTCGCATTGATCTTCGCGTGCAAGACGCAGAAAGTTACGGCTCAATGCTGCAATATTTTACGGGAAGCAAAGTACACAATATCAAACTGCGAGAATATGCTTTGAAAAAAGGATATTCGCTGTCGGAGTATGGAATGAAGGTCGTGAAACGTGAAACGCAAAACGTAAAACGTACTGTCATTCCTGCGCAGGCAGGAATCCAGTCCGGATCCCCGATTGAGGGTAAGGAAGACATTGTAAAGTTCAAAGATGAAGAATCGCTGTATGCATTTCTCGGACTATCATATATTTCACCAGAACTGCGGGAAGGAACTATTGAAATTGAAAAAGCTGCAATAAATGCAGTTCCTCAGTTGATTTCGCTTTCAGATATCAAAGGAGATTTTCATATGCACAGTTCGTATGATTTAAAATCATCACATGATTTGGGTCTCAATACATTTGAAGAAATGACTTCAAGAGCAAAAGAGTTGCATTATCAATATATTGGATTTTCTGAACACAACCCCAAGCAGAAAGGACTTACCGAAGCGGAAGTTGTTGAGATTATGAGAGTGCGGAAAGTGTATATTGACAAGACAATGAAGAAGCAGCATCTGCCGTATTTTATTGGCCTTGAAGTAGATATTTTGCCAAATGGGGGACTTGCTCTGCCAGAAAAAGCATTTGAATATGTTGATTATCTTATAGTTTCACTACACTCCTCATTCAAAATGAATATGATCGAGATGACCAAGCGCGCCTTGAAGGCGCTATCTCATCCAAAAGTGAAGATATTTGGTCACCCAACCGCGCGACTTTTAGGGAAACGAGAAGGGGTGGAGATGGATTGGGACCAGATTTTTGACCATGTCGTGGGTCATGATCAGGCTCTTGAGATAAATGCGGGACCGCCGAGGCTTGACCTGCCAGATTCATTAGTCAAGGAAGGGGTAGAGAAGGGAGTGAAGTTTTTCGTAAATACTGATGCACATGCAGTTTCTCACATGGACTGGATGATAAATGGTGTAAATGTCGCACGACGCGGCTGGCTCGAGAAAAAGGATGTGGTGAATACGTGGGAGTTGAAGGATGTGCGGAAGTGGATGGAAAAATCATATTAATTTATATAATGATGTATGGATGTTGGAGAACAGATTTCAGGAGTTCCTGAGACAAAAGAGATTGATCAACTTGCTTCTTTGCCACTTCTTAGACTCGGTCTATCAATGCCTGATGTTGTGAATTGGAATATAGAAGGTGATGTGACTGAACCGTTCCATCTTAATCTGACAAGTAGGGATGGGTTCGATCTTCGTTATGGACTACGGCCAATGGAACATTATTTACACGGAATTTCTGATGAAGACAGGAGATCAAGAGTACGAGCCACAGTTGATGAATTATTTAAAACATCACCAAATCCCCTCATGGTTGAGTCGTTGGTAATTGCGGCTGGTGGGAAAAGCATGGACCTGGTACCTATGCTTACAAAACAGGACGCGCGTTTGTGGATTCAACAAAGTATTCCCCCAAATGCACCACATTTTGAAGATCAATTATCGCAGGTATTACGTCGAGGGAATAATTCTCCTCATAATGAATATGTTCGAAACGCATTTTATTATCATGGAAGTCGAATGGATGGGGCACAAATACACATGCCATTGATTGTGAATGATTTTGGCTTTATAAATTTGGGGCATGAAATGGGACATATGATAGATTTCAATAAATCACTTTCCCATACCCGTCTTGATTTAGTAAATATGTCGCAAATGTCAGAAGAATACGCTCGCAAGTTTGCAATGGAACGAGAACGCGCGATGGAAAGGGTTCCATCAGCAATTGGTCTCGGTACTATCAGAAGAATTCGAAAAAATCTTGGCTTACCACCGAGAAATGCATTGGCAATAAATGTAATGAATATTGGTCTGCAAAGCTATCAACGTGGGCATGACCAGTATTTTCAAGGCTCAAAAGTACAATTTGTGAAATTTGCAGATGAGTTTCTTCAACCGGGATCAGATAGGGATATAATGTCGAAGTCTGAGATCATCGTAGTAGAAAAAGAAATGCGGGCATTATTGGCTGCTTCAAGTTAAGCATGCTCATCATTTGATATAATACTCATATGATTGATCTCTCAGTAAACCTCGCAGGTATCAAACTTAAAAATCCCACCATTCTTGCCTCGGGGATCATGGGAGTGAGTGCGTCGTCATTGAAATTTGTCGAGGAAAATGGAGCAGGTGCAGTAACCATAAAGTCAATCGGTCCTACTGATCGCACTGGACATAAAAACCCAACAGTTCTAGCATTTGATAACCGGATGGTCAATGCTGTTGGTTTATCTAATCCCGGAGTTGATACTGAGGTACATATCGTAAAAGAAGCTCACGAACGCTTGAATGTGCCTTTGATTGTGAGCATTTTTGCAGACACTATCGATAACTTTGCGGTAGTCGCTGATAAATTGCTTGAAACTCATCCTAAGATTATTGAACTCAATCTTTCCTGCCCCAACACAGATAACGAATTTGGCAAAATGTTTGCTCTTGATGCTGATGATACGAGAAAGGTCATCACTCTTGTTAAAAAAGTAACACAAGGAACTGATATTAAAATTTTTACAAAGCTGACGCCAGAGGAAGAAGACTTTGCTGAATTAGGAAAAGTTGTCGAAGATGCGGGTGCAGATGGTATCACAACGATCAATACCATTTTTAGCATGAACATAGACATATATAGCAGAAAGCCAATCCTTTCAAATGCATATGGAGGTATATCCGGACCGGCAATCAAACCTGTTGGTATCGAATCGGTATACACACTTTACGAGACAGTCAGTATTCCGATTATTGGAATGGGCGGAATTTTGACTGGTGAAGATGCAATTGAATATATCATGGCAGGCGCTACCGCAGTTGGTATTGGATCAGGAGTATATTATCGGGGAATAGATATATTTCAAAAAGTTACCAGCGAAATTGAAGATTTTATGAAGAAAGAAGGATATAAAAGTATCGAAGAAATGCGCGGAATCGCACATAATAGTTAAAACAAATACAACAAAAACAAAAATCAATTTATTTATATCATCTATGTCAATCGATCATCCACTCATACTTCCCATTAAGAATATAGTGACTGAAAGTCCCAATATTAAAACATTTATGTTTGATTATAATTTTTACGCCGAACCGGGACAGTTTTGTATGATTTGGATACCAGGCGTTGATGAGAAGCCATTTGGTATTGTTAAGCGTGAAGGGCAAGATTTTATGATTACTGTTGCTGCAATAGGAGTTGCAACAAAAGCCTTGCATCAAATGAAAACTGGAGATAAGGTTGGATTTCGTGGACCTTATGGAAGCTCATTTACAATACCAGCACGACGAAGTTCAATCGCACTGGTTGCTGGAGGGTATGGTATAGCTTCTTTAGGATATCTTGCCGAGGAGGCGCGAAAACGAGATGTTCATGTGCACTTATTCCTCGGAGCACGAACAAAAAAGGATTTATTATATCTTGAATGGATGAAAAATATTGGGGTTGAGCTACATTTGTCTACAGATGATGGATCAGAAGGATACAAGGGTTTCAACGTTGATTTATTTAAGAAATATGTTGAAACAAATTCAAAATTCAAAGTTCAAAATTCAAAGTTCGATATGGTCTACACAGTCGGCCCAGAGATCATGGAAATGAAAATAGCTGAGATTTGTTACGCTCATCATATTCCATTTGAGGTTTCCATCGAACGATATATGAAATGCGGGTTTGGTCTTTGTGGGCAATGTTGTGTTGATCCTGTGGGTTGGCGCATGTGTGTAGAAGGACCGGTCATCGACGGGGAAAAACTAAAGCAAATCACAGAATTTGGAAAATATCACCGAACTGCGTCTGGGAAGGTAGAGAAGTATCCGTGGGCCAAATAGTAATTTGTTCAAACTTCAAATAGTAGTTGATAATACTTTAAGAGGATATACACTGCTCGTAATATACAATACAATCTATTCATTTTCTTCACATCTCAGGATACTCATCTTGGATCAGATACAACTTTCATGCAACACGACAAAGATTTATTATTAAGCTTGTGCTGATAGTTTAAAGTAGAACTTGACAAATATATAGGTAGGAATTAAAATGACCTGTAATATTTATGAGTGAATATATTGGCGCTCCATCAGAGCTGGCTCAAAGAGCACAAGCAAAACTTGATACCCTTCCGCTGAATATGCTTCAAGAAGCAGGCATATCGCGTGATAGAAGTACCTATTTTCTAAATATCGCCTATCCTTCAATGCAGGCAATGCCAGAGGCTAATCCTTCACAAGTATTGCGAGAAACAGAAACAAGAAATGGACAATGTGTCGCACTGTATATGCATGTTCCGTTTTGTACCGCAGAATGTTATTACTGTCATTACTATAAACTTTTTCGCAAACCACCAGAAGTAGTTGATTCATATCTTGACACCGTCAGGCAAGAGCTTCAAATGCAGAGTCAACGTTTTGGGGGTTTGGAAGCTGCTTCTGTATATGTAGGTGGTGGAACACCAAGTTATATGTCAGCAGGTCAAATAGATCGTTTTTTTCAATCAATACATGAAAATGTGTCGGTTCAAGGGGATGCTGAGATCTCCTTTGAGATGCATCCTGAAAGTGTTACTGATGATCGGCTAGCTGTTTTGCAGGCACATGGAGTAAATAGAATCAATATTGGCATTGAGAGTTTTTCAGACGAATTACTGAGATCAGAGAATCGTCGACACACTGCAGAAGAAGCTCGAGCAGCATATAATCGAGCAGTTAGTGCTGGATTTAGAAATGTAAATCTTGATTTAATTTATGGTCTTAAAGGTCAGACAGTTCCTATGTGGGAGGAATCACTTCAAGCAGTTTCGGATCTGCAACCAGCTTCAGCAACGATGTATTATTTACGCTTGAAAAGAGGAACCCCTGAGTATCAACTTTGGAAACGACACCCTGAGACCTTTCCCACTGATGATGAATTGCTTCTTATGCATGCTATGAATTTTGAGCATATGGAAGGTGACCAAGGATACGTGCAAAATCCCGTAGATTGGTTTATTCGAGATCCTAAATACTTTCATACGTATCAAGACCATAATTGGCGAAGGAGCGATGAAACGCAGTTACTGGGAATCGGCCCATCGGCGTACTCATATGTTGGCGGATGGCAATATTACAATAAAAACGACACCGATCAATGGCAGCAAGAAGTGAGCGCAGGAAATCTTCCTATTTGGAAAGGTGAATGTCTCACTGGTGATGAACCAATGCGCAGAACCGTTATGTTGGGCATGAAAATGGGTATGGACAGATCGAGTTTTGCTCAAACATATAGGACTGATGTGATAGAAGCCTTTCCTGAGACATGGGATCGGTTGCATCAACTTGGTCTTGTCGACATTTCATCTGATGCGGTTGATTTAACATACACAGGTAAGTTATTTGCCGATGAAGTCGGGCAACAGTTTTATTCTGATCAGATGAAAGGGCGTATGGAAGCAATTGATCCAGAACTTGTTTCAACCACATGGCCTCAATTTAATCAATAAATCACATTATCGGATGGCGCATGTGCGTGGAGGGCCCAGTCATCGACGGGGAAAAACTCAAAGAAATCACTGAGTTTGGAGAGTATCATCGGGCTGCATCTGGAAAAGTTGAAGGATATCTGTGGGCCAAAACCTCTTGAAATTGACTCGTATTTATTAAAAAATAATCTACAATTACTCTACATGATTATTCCAACCGTAAAAACAATTATTGTCCTTTCTGGTGGGCTCACGAATAGACACTCTCTTCCATTTTTTGTAAAGAGCAGGCTCGACCATGCATATAAGATTTACCACATGGGTATGGTCTCAAGTATTATTGTTTCGGGAAAGTGGAGCTTCCGGCATTCCCATGCTATTCCAACAACAGAAGCGGAGCTTATGAAGCAATATTTAGTAAAACTTGGTATTCCCGAAAATAAAATTAAAAAAGAAGAAGTTTCGCAAGATATGCTCAGCGGCGCATATTTTTTAAAAAAGAATATCTGTACCCCGAAAGGAATAAAAGAAGCAGTCATTATTTGTTCGGATTTTGAAGAACAGCGGGTGAGATATGTGTTTCATAAGGTATTTGGCGATTCGGTAGAGTTTCACTTTATCGTCGAACCATCTCAGCTCAAATCTGAGGTAATGTGGCAGTTTTTTGCGCATGAACGAAGCATGCTTCTAAATACCAAAGCATTCTTGCGCACGATGGAGAATGGTGATCATACCTTTTTGGACCACATATTTTACTCAAAATCATTGTATGAAGAAAAAAAAGTTGGCAAGATAAAGGTCGATGTTTATGGAAGAAAAATTGACAAGAGAAAGACTGCCAAGGCCCATTATTCGTTGGTGCGGATTTTGAAAAAGAGAAAGGAAATTTACGAAAAATATCAGATTACCAGTCCGGTTAAAAAAACGCTTACTGCTGATTTTTGGTCAGGGCGATTCTTAAATTTTCTCGGAAAAGACGTTGAAAAAAACCTGTATTCTTTGAAGTTTGTGTTGTATTTGAAAGATAAACAAACGTTTGCCAGTGAGGTCAAAATATCAGAATACCTCACAAAAAATGGCATTGATTTTATTCCAACGATTGTTGCAAGTGGCTATGATAAGGCGCCACCATGGTATTTGTATCGTATTGTGAAGGGGAAGATGTCTGGATCTTTTTCTTATACGTTTTCTTTTAATGATTCTTTTTATCAATCTCCCGGAATTACAAAATTATTTGCACATCATCTGAGTGCATTGCGGTCTCTTTCGCTTCACAAACAAACCATTCCAACATGGACGAGCGCCATATACAAACGGAGAATCAGTGGAATATATAAAAAAATTAGTCGATATCCCGAAGGAGTTGCTGATCCAATTATTGGTCAGGCATATGAGTTATTTCGTAAAAAAAGTTCACTACTGAATGATACCGCGGTGTATCTTTCCCATGCAGATCTTCATCCCGCAAATATTATTTTTTCAAAAAACAAGTTATTTTTCATTGATTTTGAGCATATTTCGTATGCAAACAGTGCCTTTGATTTTTGTTTTGGGTATGTGTTTTCCTGGAACAATCCTGCATTTCAAGAAAAGCTTCTTTCCGCATTTCGCAAGAGCCTTACCGAGAAAGAGAGAATTGAGTTTGATTTTATCTTTCCACTCGTCTACGTGTATTTTATTCTCTGGCTGTTCGCATTCAGCCTGCAATGGGAGTATAAATCGGGGAAAGAAAATGCGCAAGACGCGCGAAAACGATTGATTAATGAATTAAATAAATATATTCCCGTAGTGAACAAAATGAAGATATAAAATTAGAACTTCTGTTTGTTGATATAATGAGTTAATATGACCACATCCATACGTTTTCTTCATATTTCAGATACGCATCTTGGGCCAAAAAAGGAGTTCATTCAACATGAAGTAAACACGTTTGAAGCATTTTCACAGTTCATAACGACGGTCAGAGGGCTTCCTTTCAAACCAGAGTTTATTATTCATACGGGTGACATCACCTCAGATTGCTATGAGGAGGGATATAAACTGATGGCGTCAGAAATTGAGAATCTTGGAATTCCGCTGTATTTTGTGACGGGAAATCATGACCGATCCGAGCAAATCAAAAAATACCTATCTTCAAATAATGCTGAAACACTTTCGTCACGGCTTAATTCATATCGATTTTCAGTCGGAAACCATACCTTTATGACGCTTGATGGACGTGGTCCGGATGCGATCGATCCTCATGGTGTTATATCTGCCGAACAGATGGAGATACTTAAAAAAGAACTTGAAACAGGAAAGCAGCTCACTCTCTTTATTCACTATTCGACACATCCTCTTGATAGCATATGGTTTGACGAGAATATGCTTTTGACAAATGAGACTGAATTTCATCAATTGTTAGTCTCACACAAAGATCAGGTGCGGGGAGTACTTTTCGGACATATCCATCGCTCAACTCAGACCTTTCAAGACGGAATATTATATGCGAGTGTCGGAAGTACGGCTATTCAGTTTCATCTAAATCCAGACCAAGAAGTACCGATGTTTGAGTCCACCGGAAGAGGGTATTTCAATATAGTCAGTATTGATGAATCAAAGATGATTATTAAAGAACAGAGCTTTGCAAATGGCCAAAAAATATATGACTATAAAACATAGTTGATCATTATTTAATTTCTTAATTTTATGAACATTATTCACTTTGACGTAGACGCGGAATTACAAAAACATCTGAAAGGGAATACGCGCCCAACATCGTTACAAGCAATTGATGCATCTCAAGATTATTCAAACATCGATGCAATCTCAATAAAATCAGGATCAACAGCTGACCAAGAGTCACTTGGTCCTTTTCCTCATCTGAAACTTCTTGTCACTCGAACGGTTGGTACCGATCATATTGATATGGATTATTGCAAAGTAAAGGGGATAGAGGTCAAGAATATCGTAGATTACGGTGCATTCAATATTGCAGAACATGTTTTTGCACTGCTTCTTTCAGGAACACGAAATATTCTTGCAACGCAACCTGAGATTCGATCAGGAACCTTTACTTATAAAGGTCATCTTGGTGTTGCATTGAAGGGGAAAACGCTTGGAGTCGTCGGGACGGGGAGAATTGGACTGGAAGTCATAAAACTCGCCAATGCATTCGGTATGACGATCATTGCATATGACGTGTATAAAAATGAAGAAGCTTGTCAAGAATTGGGATATGAATATGTTGAACTTGAAGATCTTGCAAAACGCTCAGATATTATCACTCTTCATGCGCCACTTCTTGAAAGTACGCGTCATATGATAAACGCATCGATTATTGAAAGTATGAAAGAAGGAGTTATTTTGATCAATACTGCACGAGGAGAGCTTATTGATACAGAAGCATTGACTAAGAATATTGAGAAGTTCAGATGGGTCGGCCTTGATGTGCTTGAAGGAGAAAAAGAATTTTCAAAAGATCATCCATTGTTGAAATTTGAAAATGTTGTCATCACGCCACACATAGCATTTTATTCAGATGCATCGGTGAAAAAAATTGCGGAAGAAACAATAAGAATTATCGGGAAATACGAGGGTTAAAACCTCCGTTTTGTCTGATTCCTCGGGTGTCACGATCACCAAATGTTTTGTTTAAATCCTTGAGTTGATCAGGTGAAATGCCTACGTCAGTTCTTAGCTCTTTTGCAAGTGAAGGGCGCACAAAGGAAAGTCGAGAATTGATAAGCTCAAGTCCCCGAAGTAAGCTTGAGTTTGAAACTCTCGCGGCACGCTCCTGTGGAGTAAAGCATACGGATAATTGATCAGCTTCGGCATACACAAATAAATATCTTCCTGGATGATTTACGAGAGTAAGTGGAGGAATGTGTTGAGTCTTTAAGTTTTCATCAAATTGAAGGTCGTGCGTTCGTCCAAGCTCATCAGGAAGAACAATGCCTGCAAAAGTGGGCCATGAAGGATCCATCTGAGCCACATAAAAAAGTGCTGAATGAGGGCGCACATTATATCCCGGTGTCCAATGAAAGCCATACGTTCCATCGCTTTCAACAAGAACAGGGGTAGTACCCGAATAAACATCAAACAATTCATCTATGGGGAGAATTCCTGGATATTCAAAAATCCCTGGATGTCTTTCAACTTGATATTCAGGCCGGAATATATCTGCTTCTACACTGTGAAAAGGTGAAGTTAATGGTCCACGATCAGGTAGCATAAGGTTAATTCAATTAATTTGATGAACTATATGGGGGCATTATAATATTATAGGTATAAATATTCAAGAGGAATAGTCTATGGTATCCTGTACTATGATCAATACCGTACTCTTTGACGTCGATGGGACTCTTCTCGACACAACAGAATACATATATCAGGCCTTTGAGCATAGCCTTCAAAAACATCACAAACCTTTGACGAGAGAACATATTGGGACCATCATGGGAAAACCATTGGAGGAGTGCTATCAAATTCTGACAACGAAAAATGATGTTTCTCATCTCGCGCAATCACACAATGATTTTCAAAAGGAGAATCCTCATCTATCTTTTCCATTCATACATACTTTGACAGTTCTTCATACATTAAAAGAAAAAAAATATAACATTGCCGCAGTCACCACACGCAGAAAGAACACAGCGATCGATACACTAAAGAAGGCAAACATTCTTCCGTTTCTAGATTACGTAGTAACGATTGACGATGTTGATAACCCAAAGCCACATCCAGAGCCAATTCTCAAAGCACTTGATTTCTTGGGTGTTTTACCAACGGAGGCGATCATGGTAGGGGATAGTCCCGCCGACGTTCAGGCAGGGAAAAATGCAGGAACAAAAACCATTGGGGTCACCTATGGATTTCACGGAGAAAAGATACGAGATGAAAATCCTGACTTTGTCATTGACGATATCAGCAACTTAATGGCGTGTTTGTAGATTTTTATACCTTCAGTATGTAGTATTAGCTTCTTTTGTCATATGTTTTGCCAAATAATCAGGTTTGTTGTGTTGGTTTGTTTTATAATCCTACAATGAATGTTTTTCAGCTTTTATCTATCGGTTTTGGACTCGGCATAAAGCATGCAATAGAGGCCGATCATGTGGCAGCAGTTTCAACATTTTCTGCACGAACTCATAGCTTTAGAAGATCGATCATGACGGGAGTTGTATGGGGGATAGGGCATACCTTTATTCTTATTCTTGTTGGGACGATAGTCTTACTGCTTCATTTTGAGATTCCTGAAAAAATAAATCTGGGGTTAGAATTTGGAGTAGGGATAATGCTTATTTATTTAGGAGTACGAACAATGCGAATGAAAGATGAGATACATGCCCACACACATGGTCATGAAAATACACAGCATGCGCATAAGCATTATCATACGCGAGAACCTCATGGGTATCTGTCGTCATTTATTGTAGGATCGGTTCATGGTTTAGCGGGAAGTGGCAGTTTTATGATTGTCATTTTAGGGAATATTCAAGACACGATAACAGGTTTTTTGTATATTCTCATTTTTGGACTTGGTTCAATTGGTGCAATGGCCATAATGAGTTTTCTCATAAGTATTCCCGTCATTGTCACCTCTCAGGCTCACAATAAAATTGAATACTATATTCGGATCATATCTGGATTGATCAGCACAGTGTTGGGATGTTATATTATCTACGAAATTGGCTTCGTCGAAGGGCTTTTCTTATTGTAAAAAAAGGATGGCTGATTTAAAATAGGATTTAAATGACCTTTCAGAAAAAGCTTGATTCTATCATCAAAAAAAACAATTCTCTTATGTGTGTTGGTTTGGACTCAAGTTTTGAGAAACTTCAGAAGGCTTTTCAAAAGAAGGATTATCCTCAGTTTGCATTCAACAAATGGATTATTGAACAAACTCATGATCTTGTCTGTGCATACAAACCAAATACTGCATTTTATGAGGCGCGCGGTGCAGATGGCATAACAGAGCTTAAAATGACCTGTCACTATCTATCGAAATATTATCCTAATATTCCAATCATTCTTGATGCAAAGCGCGGTGACATTGGATCAACCAATGAAGGATATGTGTCTTTTGCATACACTTATCTCGGTGCTGATGCCGTAACCCTTCATCCGTATTTGGGAAAAGAAGCGCTTCACCCATTCCTCGATCAGAAAAATAAAGGATGTATTATTCTTTGTCGAACATCAAATCCGGGAAGTGGAGAATTTCAAAATGAAGTGCATCTGTATAAAAAAGTTGCAAAAGCAGTATCTCAATCGTGGAATACGAATAAAAATTGTATGCTGGTCGTTGGTGCAACATACCCAAAAGAGCTGGCGGCAGTTCGGAAAATGGTGGGCGATATGACCCTCCTTATTCCGGGAATTGGTGCACAAGGAGGAGATGTAGAAAAGACTGTGAAGGCAGGATTAAATTCTCAGAATGCTGGAATGATCATCAACTCTTCACGTGGAATTATCTTTGCAAAAGACCCGAGAGAAGAGGCTAAAAAATTGAGAGAAAATATTAATAAATATCGGATCTCAAAATAGATAAGAAAATTAATAATTCATTTAATTCATGGACATAATCGATATTCTTAAAAAAGTTAACGCAGTAATTACCAATGATCATTTTGTATATACTTCTGGGAAACATGGAGAAGTATATATAAACAAAGACGCGCTTTATCCGCATACAAAAGAAACATCAGAAGTTGGAAACATGTTTGCAGAAAAGTATAAAGATTCAAATGTTGATGTTGTCGTTGGTCCGGCTCTTGGCGGTATCATTCTTTCGACTTGGATCGCATTTCATCTGTCACAACTTACGGGCAGAGAAATACTTGGGGTTTATACCGAAAAAGATGAAGAAAAAAATCAGATTTTTACCCGCGGATATGATAAATTGATCACCGGAAAGAATGTGTTGATCATTGAAGATCTCACCACGACGGGTGGATCAGTGAAAAAGGTTGTTGATACAGTGAAAAATGCCGGAGGAACCGTAACTGCCGTTTGTGTCATGGTTAACCGAAATCCCGATGAAGTAAATAGTGAAATAATGGGCGTGCCTTTTGATGCACTCGGTGTGCTTCCTGCAAAGGCCTATGATGAGTCAGAATGCCCGTTTTGCAAAGAGGATAGACCCGTGAATACTGATGTAGGTCACGGGAGAAAATATATGGAAGCGAAAAAGAATTAGGAATCAATATTTTCCTTATTACACAAACCACATCCCTGCAAAAGAGAGAATGATGATGGATAGTGCCATTACTCCAAATTTTATTGCAAATTCCCTCTTTCCCTGGAGAAAAATAAAAAATGTTTTTGCCAGAAGATTTACTGCATTTACCATAATAAATGCAAGAATCGCGGTCTTCAAGCTGATTGCTCCTTTTGAGAGATCGGCAATATTGATGGTGATTGCATCGACGCCAGTAAATCCGGCAATAGCTGCCGTGATAAGGAATCCCTGGCTGCCATAAATAATAAGGGCAACACTTGAGACAATTTTTATGGTGATAAAAAGAATAGCAAAAAATAATGCAGGCTTTATGGAAAATATTGTTTTATCTTGTGGATGAAGAATCTTTGTGGTTGTATTTTCATGATTTTTGGGAAGAAAAATCATGCTCGCAATGCCAAAGGAAATAATAAGAATACTGAGTGTTGGAAGTATTGTAAAAGTAAATAGAGGATTTATTGGAAGAATAACCAAAAATAATGAGAAGAAACTGGCAAACGTCGCCAGAAAAGCTGCAGTTAATACGGCGTTGACATCTTCTCCCTTTTTGCTTTGAACCGCAAGAGATTGCGTTGTTGCGGTCGAAGAAACAAAACCTCCGATAAAACTCGAGATAATAAGGCCGCGACCTTTTCCAAACATTTTTTCTAAGATATATCCGATCAAATCAACACCGGTTATGATTGCCACAATAAGCCACGTTTTGAAAGGATTTATGAGTTCGAGGCTTTTCCAAATACTCAAATCAATTCTATAGGATCTCATAAACTGGCTTACAAATGGAATACTATTGAGAGTTATTGAAATATTGGGAAGAAATGGAAGAATGACTACTGCAATAATTGCGTATGAAATAAGCGCTTTCAGTTCGCGGACATGAAGCTCCTCAACCATATTTTTTACTTGATCTTTATATGCAAGGATAATCATGAGTACAACTGCAATGGATAGCACGAGGGGAATTGGCAGTATGTTTATTGCAATAAGAAATCCGATGATAAAACTGATGATTGCTGCAAGTTCTGTTGTTATTCCGGTATCACGGCTGATATAGCTTGAAATAGCGTAGTTTATGATAGTTAGAAGTAAAAAAGTGCCGCTTATGATTGACGAAAGTACCAATTGTTCGCCATTCAGGAGTCCTGCAATTGATCCTAAGAGGGTAGTAAACGCAAAGGTCCGAACGCCAATTAGTGCGCCGGATCTATTTTTATGGTGGTCTTTTTTCTGATGAATCTCACGCTCCAAGCCAATTGCAGCGCCAACTGCAAGTGCGATCAGAAGTTTGAGCGCGGCATTAAGTTCCATACATTAAATGTACCATAAAACACGTGGTTCATGAATCATCCTGAGAATACCTCAATTGATACTCAATGACCGTGTTTGACCTGCTGCAATGTGTACTCCAATCGGGTATAATAAGAATGCGAATTCAGACATTATGTTAAAAAAAGCAGAAAATATACTCTCAAAAATTCCTTCAGCAGACTACGCTGATGTACGGATCGTGGATCAATCTTCAGAAGATGTCGCGACAAAAGATGGAGTTGTTGAAGCTTTAGAATCTTCACAATCACTTGGGTACAATGTTCGCATTCTCAAAGATGGTGTTTGGGGTTTTGCGGCATCGTTTGATTTGAGTGAAAAGGGGATTGATGAAACGATCAAAAAAGCGCTCGCCATTGTCAAGGCCTCAACTGCACATAAAACCTCCAATGTTCAACTCGACGAGCTTGAACCAATTATTGATAGTTACAAAACGCCCATAAAAGAAGACCCATTTCAAGTCCCGATGGAGGAGAAAATAAAGATTCTTCTTGCGGCTGATAATGCACAAAAAGTAAGTGATAAAATTGCGGTCACGCAAGCCTCTTATCAGGCAAACCGCGAGCGAAAATATTTTGTCTCAAGCATCGGTTCAAAAATTGATCAAGATATCGTGTGGACGGGAGCGGGAACCGATACGACCGCAGTTGATGGACCAGAGCTTCAAAATCGCTCTTATCCAAATTCGTTCCGTGGACAAAATCAGACCCGTGGATTTGAGTTGGTTCGTGAGCTTGAGCTTGAGAAACATGCCCCAAAATATGCGCAAGAAGCAGTTGAGCTTCTCACGGCAGATACATGTCCCACCGGAGAATTTGACATCATCCTTGACGGAAATCAACTTGCGCTTCAAATCCATGAAAGCTGTGGTCATGCGGTCGAGCTTGATCGCGTACTAGGTTATGAGGCCTCATATGCGGGCACGAGCTTTTTGACGACAGAAAAATTGTTTAACTTTCAATATGGATCAGATATTGTAAATCTCACCGCAGATGCTACTATCCCGGGTGGTTTGGGAACCTTTGGATATGATGATGAAGGAGTGCCCGCACAACGGACCTATTTAGTGAAGGAAGGGAAGTTTCAAGATTATATTACCTCTCGAGACACCGTTTCAAAACTTCACGACCTAAATCCAAATTATAATAAAAAAAGCAATGGTACAGTACGTGCATCATCGTGGAGTAGATTACCAATGATTCGAATGACCAATATCAATTTAGAGCCCGGTGGAGAAGCGGGGACGGGGAAAGCATGGTCGCTTGATGAGATGATTGCTGATACGAAATATGGTATTTTCATGTCAACCAATCGCTCGTGGAGTATTGACGACCGAAGGTACAACTTTCAGTTCGGTACCGAAATCGCTTGGGAGATCAAAGATGGGAAGCTTGGCCGAATGCTCAAAAATCCGACATATCAGGGAATTACCCCTCAGTTTTGGAACAGTTGTGATGCCATATGTGGACGACCGGAGTGGACGGTCTGGGGGACGCCAAACTGTGGCAAAGGGCAACCAAGTCAAGTGATGTACACGGGGCACGGTGCGAGTCCTGCGCGATTTAAGAAGGTAAAAGTTGGTGTTGTAAAGTGGTAAGAAATAACAAAACTATGTTAGGAGAAGAAAAATTAAAACAAATAGCACAAAAAGCACTCTCATTTTCAAATGCTTACCAAGCTGAAGTATTACTTTCAGTTTCGGGAAATGCATTGACTCGTTTTGCAAACAATCAAATTCATCAGAATGTCGCATGGAAAAATCTGGGAATTTCAGCCCGGGTGATTATTGATAAAAAAATTGGTGTTGCAAGTACGAATGCTTTTGATAATGAGTCCCTCAAAGACGTAATTGCCCGTGCTACCGAGCTTGCCAATCTGCAAGAACCAGATCCCGGATTTGTTTCTCTGCCAAAGCCACAAAAAATAATAAAAGTGTCAGATGATATTCACCATGCAACTGAAGAAGAGATGGCGGCTGGCGCTCATATCGTGATCAAAAAAGCTCAGAAAGAAAATCTGATCGCTTCTGGCGCATATGCAAATGATGTCTCAGAGCTTGCGGTCGCAAACTCACTCGGTGTCTGGGCACATCATGCCGGTTCATCCTGCAATCTTTCAACAATCGTGCTTGGTAAAGATTCGAGTGGATTTGCCGCAGATGTCGCACGAACCCCTTCGGAAGTCAATGCAGAATTAGTCGCTGAAACGGCAGTACAAAAAACTCTTGAAAGTAAAAATCCACAAGATATTGAGCCGGGAGAATACGAAGTCATTTTAGAGCCACAAGCGGTATCTGAAATGATGGCATTTTTTCAATGGTATGGGCCAAATGCACGTATTTATCATGAAGGAGCGAGTCCGCTTTCAGGCAAAATGGGCACCCAAGTTTTTGGTAAAAATATCACGATCATCGATGACCCATTTCATGAAAGTGTCTTTCCTATGCCCTTTGATTTTGAAGGGCAACCAAAAAAAGCGATTACATTTATAAAAAATGGCGTCCTTGAAAATATTGCTTACGATTCTTATCATGCATTGAAGTATCATCAAAAAAATACTGGGCATGCACTTCCCGCACCAAATACCATGGGACCCATTCCGCTCCACATGTATATTGCAGCAGGGGATAAGACACGAGATGCGATGATCAATAATGTAAAGCGCGGTCTTCTTGTCACGAGACTTTGGTATGTACGAGTATTAAATCCAAAAATGCTCAATGTCACCGGCATGACACGGGACGCGACATTTCTCATAGAAAATGGAAAAATTATTCGACCCGTTAAAAACCTTAGATTCAATCAAAGTATTCCAGAGGCCCTAAACAATGTGGTTGGCATTGAAAACAAACTGACGCCCTTGGCCAGTTTTGAAGGAGAGATGATTAGTCTTGCGCCAACATTGCATATTAGTAAATGGGAATTTAGTAGTGCAACTCTGTTTTGATGTTCTTTGTTATTAATTTTCACATCAGTTGAAATAGTATGAAACAGATTGACCAGATATTAAAAAAAACAGGAATAATTAAGGTATCTCCAGACGATACTCTTTCAAGCGCTTTAGGAAAGCTTGCAAGTTCTCATGATGCTGCATTCGTTTTTGACGCATCAGATAAATTTTTAGGAGTGATCAATCCCTATTACACATTGATCAAATCTTCGGCTTTTGATGCAAGCACCAAAGTGGCACATGCGCTTTTTCATCCCCCCCACATTGATACAAAAGATTCATTGGTCCGTATTGTTCAGTTATTGAATGAATCTAAAATTCATTATCTTCCGGTATTTGATGATGAAAAAAAATTTCTTGGAATCACTTCAGCACGACGAATTCTTGCATTTATGCAAAACCTGGATGTCGCAAAGCTTAAGATTGGTCAAATGCCTCATACACAGAAAGGGAAAGTTATCACGGTAAAACTTGATGATCCGATATCTAAGGCACAACAATTATTTAAGGAATATAAAACATCAAAAATAGTTGTCGTAGATAAAAATGATCGTCTTAAAGGAATATTGAGTCATTATGATCTTATTCCTTTTATCATGGCTCCGGGAAATAAATCTCGACGAGGAGGAAGAGGAGAGCAAACTCAGTTTAAGAACACTCCAGTGAAAAATTATGTGAAAACGACCGTTCTTACGCTTAACGAACAAAACACTGTTGCTGAGGTAATTGAACAAGTTTTGTCAAAACTCATTGGAAGTATCATTTTGGTCGATCATGAATCACGTCCTATGGGAATTGTGACAACACGCGATATTCTTGATCTATTACGAATTGACAAGAAGAAGAAAAATGTTTTGATTACTACGAAAAATCTTTCAAAACATCATGTGGTAACATTTAATGACTTTGAAAAATATATCACCGAGTATATTCAGAGAACTGAGCCAATAGCATCGGCAAGTATCATTTATGAGGGAGAAAAAAACGACCGACTCTTTAAATTAACTGTTCATTTGACGCCATATAAAGGAAAACCAATCGTCATTTCCCGAGAGGGAAAGGACTTTTCGAAACTCCTACAGGACGTGAAAGAAGTAGTGAGAAGAGGATAAGCAACCTTCCCTTGACAAATACTAAACTACTAGTATACTAGTATGTATGTCAAACTTTAATGATCTGACTCGAATCTTAACTGATATCGATTCAGAAAGCGAAATGACCAATTTTCTCAACGGGCTTTTGACGCCAAAAGAGCGTGAGGAGTTTGTACGACGACTTGATATTATCAAAATGCTTAAAAAAGGAATGCCACAACATACGATTGCGGAGAAACTTGGGGTTGGGGTTGCAACCGTGACACGGGGATCAAAGGAGATACAGATGGGAAGATTTAAAAATATTGCTTGAATCTCTTAATTTGTATTCATTATTCTGATAAAAACATGAAAAATAAATTTACAAAATCAATCTGGCAGTCTTGGCACACCCTCAAACAGGAGGATTTATTATGATGGATACATAAGAATTATCTTTCGTAACAAACTCTCCGAAATGGAGAGTTTTTTTTATGAAACAAATATGAAAATACCAAAGATATTGTTATCAAACAAACCACATTCCGCCAAAATTGCTGAAGATTTGGATTTTTTTGAATTGTTCAAAAAAATCCAAAATGATCAAGAAACCTGTTTTATCCTCGAATCATTGGGGGAGGAAAGTAACCGATCGAGATATTCGATTATTGGATTTGACCCTCAGATAATTGTCAGCTCAAAAGGGTCGGGCCTCACTTTGTCCCAACAGGGAAAAACAGATGTCGAATACCAGAGCGATAATCCATATTTTGATCTTCAAAAACTCTTTCCAGATCGGGTGATGGCGCGAGATTATGCCGGCGGCTTGATTGGATATCTGGGATTTGATTTATTTGAGAATATCGAACCATCAGTAAAAGTAAAGTCTCATCCTAATTTTGAACGATTGAAATTTGGCGTTTATACCGATGGCCTGGTATATGACAAAATGACTGGAGAGGTGTTTTACTTTTACTACAACAATAGTAGGTTTAATTTAGTCAAATCATACCTTGCAAAACAAATTGAAAAGACAAATGAGGTTTCTGTGACCTTCAAACAATATTCAATGACAAAACAACAATATGGAGATGTTTTCAGTAAGGTCAAAGAAGATATTCGAGCAGGTTTCATTTTTCAGTGTGTGGTCGGATTTCAAGGAGAATACTTGATTGAGGGAAATGATATTGGTATATATGAAAAACTTCGGCGAGTGAACCCCTCACCACATATGTATTATTTAAAATTTGGCAAACAAAAAATTATCGGTGCAAGTCCTGAACTACTCTTTCGACTGAGAAACAACGATGTTGAGACGTTTCCTTTGGCAGGAACAATACGTCGTGGAAAGGACATGAATGAAGATGTCAAACTAGCGCGAGCACTTCTCAATGATCCAAAAGAGCAGGCAGAACATAAAATGCTCGTAGATCTTCATCGAAATGACCTCGGGAGGATTGCAAAGGTTGGATCGATAAAGATTCAAAAATTGATGGATATAAAAAAATACAGTCATGTGCAGCATATTTCGAGTGAGATATCTGGAACACTTGACGCACGTCAAGATATG
>Ga0210057_1001231_pt1 | contig 39567 bp, 39 predicted proteins | sample CryGeyCG2114_010_2_FD_183968 | JGI IMG/M metagenome (GOLD analysis project Ga0210057, IMG submission 183968) | Groundwater microbial communities from aquifer - Crystal Geyser CG10_big_fil_rev_8/21/14_0.10 (SPAdes) (version 2) | ecosystem: Environmental > Aquatic > Deep subsurface > Groundwater ... | reverse complement strand
GGGGCCCCGCTATAAGCGGTGGCGATGTACTCCGAAGCAATCAAGGATTCATCAGGCCCAAGCATAATTCTGGATTGTTTCGCGCAAGGCGCTCGTAAAGACAAAAGTAGGGTTTTGTGTAATTCCTATCTAAAGACAAACCGTGGCCATATTTGCTATACTGTGTGGGCCATAATTCACGCGTCATCAGTGGTACCAACATGGAGAACGATAATAGTCTGGGAAAAGTAGAGCGAGCCCTAAATCGGCCGGACGGGGGCATTTTTCGGCGTAAGCGTACTCACCTCCATGAAGATAGTATCGATGTGCCAAGTGGCTGGGAGGCCCCCACTGAAGAAAATATGAAGAAACAAAAAAGAGTTTCCGGAGTGCGCTTGGTGTTTTTGGTTGCGGTCGTCTTTTTTCTGGGGGCGCTTGCATTTTCCTCGTTTCTTTTCTTGGGCAAGACCAATGTTGTTTCCGGTGACAAGATTAGTATTTCAGTAAATGGCCCTATCGCGGTAAAGGGTGGTGAGGTGGCAACTTTCGAGATTATGATTGCCAATCAAAACGCTATCGAGATTGAGCTCGCGAGCCTGGTGGTGCAATTTCCGGCGGGTACGCGCGATCCGGCACATGTAGAGCGACCCCTTACGCGCCACCGCCGCGACGTGGGCACCGTAAAGGAGAACCAAGTTGTGCGCGAGTCGGTAAAGGGGATTTTCTTTGGAGAGACAGGGAGCGAACAGGAGATTGTTGTGGAATTTGAGTATCGTACCAAAGGGTCGAATGCCATTTTTGTAAAATCGAAAACATTTTCTTTCTTGGTGGGAGAGGCACCCGTAGCCCTGTTGGTGATGGCTCCTAAGGATATTAATGCCGGCCAAAACCTAAAGGTGAGTATCGAACTGTCTTCACAAAGCACGGAGACACTTTCGGATATGCTCGCGCACGTGCAGTATCCTCCCGGTTTTGTATTTGAGCGCGCGGAGCCGGTTCCTGTGGCGGGCTCAAATAATGTTTGGCGTCTTGGTAATTTGTCACCGGGCGCCGAGCGCACGGTGACCGTTTATGGAGTTATGGAGGGCCAAGAAGAGGAGGTTAAGACCTTTCATGTAACAGCTGGCGCGGGTGGAAATACAGGAGACACGGCGGCGAAGGTTGTGGTGCCGTATAGTACCGTGAGCCACACTGTAAACATCAAGCGCCCATTTGTAAGCATGCAAACGGTTGTGGCCGGCTCTATTGATGAAGTGGTCTCAGTCGAAGGGGCTCAAATTGTGAATGGCAGTATCGCTTGGAAAAATAATTTACCGACGCGCGTTATGGATGGCGAACTCTTGGTACGCATTCGCGGTAGCGTACTCGACGCACGATCTGTTTCCGCTTCGCAGGGCTTCTACCGCTCTTCAGACAGTACTCTTCTTTGGAACAAGAGTACGGCATCAGAATTGGCCATTATGGAACCTGGAGCCTCAGGGAGTCTCACTTTTAGTTTTGCTTCACAGCCCCTTCTTGCTTTTTCGGGAACCACTTTTCGTAATCCCGAGCTTGATCTTGAGTTTGTTTTCGTGGGGACGAGAGTAGCCGATGCTACTATCGCGGGAGGAAGAGTGGAGACGGTTGTGCGCAGAAAAGTAAAATTCAATACTGTCACCCAGCTTGGGGCGCGGGCCGTGCATCACGTCGGCCCGATCGCAAACACGGGACCCTTGCCTCCTAAGGTTGGGGAAGAGACCACCTACACCATTATCTGGTCTCTTGTAAACTCATCAAACGACGTCACGCTCCCCACTGTGCGGGCCACTTTGCCAAGCTATATTCGTTTTATTGGAGGCGCCTCACCTGCTGATGAAAAAGTGCAGTTTGATAGTCGGGCCGGCGAGGTTGTCTGGGATATGGAAAGCGTGAAGGCTGGGGCCGGTTTGACTGTGCCGGTCCGCGAAGTGGCTTTTCAGATTGGCTTCACGCCGAGCGTGAGTCAGGCTAACCTCGTGATTCCTCTCACTGGCGACGTGGTCTTTTCCGGCACCGATGATTTTACTAAAGCAAGGCGAGTAAGCAGTCGGCCGGGACTTACCACCGAGCTTCTAACGGATGCCAAGTCCCAAGAGGGAGAGTATCGAGTCAGACAGTAGGGATTGGAAACTGGAAAATGGAAACTAGAAGCTCGAAAAAATACGGTCAATCTGGTTATATGCACTTGATAATGCCAGTTTCCAGTAGCCAGTAGCCAGTTTCCAATTTTTATACATATGCAAGAAATGACTAAAATGGAAAAGATTGTCGGCCTCTGTAAACGCCGAGGATTCGTCTATCAAGGCTCCGAGATTTATGGTGGCCTTGCCGGCACGTGGGATTATGGCCCTTTAGGTGTGGCGCTTAAAAACAATATCAAGAAATTATGGTGGGAGCGTTTTGTTCTTGGTCGTGAGGATGTTTATGGCCTCGACGCGGCTATCATCATGAACCCGGCAGCCTGGGTGGCTTCGGGGCACGCTCAAGGTTTTGCTGACCCGGCGGTGCAATGTAAAAAATGCGGGGCGTATTGGAGGACGGACCATGTTATTGCAAGCCAGCTTGTGGAGGAGGGAAACTACCTTTGTCCACTGGGGTCGTGTCGGACGGCATTGGGCACGGAAGAGGAGCTCAACAAACAGAGCAAGAGTTTTAATATGATGTTTACCACAAGCGTGGGAGCGGGCGAGGAGTCCGCCATAAAGACCTACCTGCGCCCCGAGACTGCCGGCGGTATTTTTGTAAACTACAAAAACGTACTCGACTCGATGCACCCGAAACTGCCATTCGGCATCGCCCAGATTGGCAAAGCCTTTCGTAACGAGATTGCTCCCCGCGACTTTCTTTTTCGGGCGCGTGAGTTTGAGCAGATGGAGATAGAGTATTTCATTAATCCCAAAACATGGGAGACGACATTTGAAGAGTGGCGCGAAGAGATGCATGGCTGGATAAAGGCCATTGGCCTACCCGTATCAATGGTCCATGAGCTTGAGGTACCAAAAGAGGACCTCGCGCACTACTCGAGGCGAACAATAGACTTCGAGTTCGACTATCCTTTTGGTCGAAGCGAGCTTTATGGCATGGCCTATCGTACCGACTTCGACCTTGCCAGCCACGCGCAGGCCTCGGGAGTGGATCTTACCTATTTTGACGAAGCGACCGGTGAACGATTTTTGCCACACGTGATCGAGCCCTCGCTCGGGGTAGACCGGACCGCCCTCGCTTTGCTTTACGCTTCTTACACAGAAGACTCAATGAATGAAGACAGTCGCGTCTTTCTGAAATTATCCCCGCGACTGGCTCCGGTCACCGTTGCGGTTTTTCCCCTTTTGAGAAATAAGACGGAGTTGGTGGCAAGGGCGCGAGAGATTTATGCTCTTCTGCGTCAGGCTCAAGTTGGCGCGGTTGTCTTTGATGATAATGGCAATGTGGGTAAGCGGTACAGAAGGCAAGACGAGATTGGGACGCCGTGGTGTGTCACTGTAGACTTCGACACTTTGGGCGAGAAGCCTGAAGCTCGTGACACTGTTACTCTCCGCGACCGAGACACCGGGAAGCAGGAGAGAGTGAACATCAACGAGCTCACGGACATCTTGGAGAGCAAACTCGTGTAAAAAAGACACAAAATCCCATACTTCCAGCTATGGCGGAGCGTTGGGTTTTCGTGCTTTAATGCTGTTATGCTTGAATACAAAAGGGAAAAGGACCTTACCATCATCACTACGGGCACTTTGGTGCGGGCCGCTTTGGTTATCGTGACTCTTGTGGCCGCTTATCTGCTCCGTGACCTTATCCTTGTTATCCTCACCTCGGTTGTAATTGCCTCCGCCATTGAGCCGATGGTGGCTTCGATCACCCGCCGGAGAGTTCACCGCACCATTGCTGTTCTTTTTATTTATGCAGGGGTGATTGTCTTTCTGGGAGTTCTTCTTTTTGTGTTTCTTCCGCCTCTCATTGCCGACCTTTCTCAGCTTTCCGCCGTTTTGCCACAGCTTGCCGACGACCCCGGCATTCTCCAGCCGTTCTTTAACACTTTTCCCGGTATTCCCGAGGCTCTTCGAGGGGGATTTCAGGTGGTCGATTTGCTACCGGGGGCGACAGAGCTTGCCACTGGAATTAGCGGAGGGGTGGCGGCAACAGCAGGGTTTCTTTTCTTTGGCCTCTTTCAGTTTGTACTCACTATTGTTCTCTCCTTTTACCTTTCGGTTCAACGCGATGGAGTGGAAAGCTTTCTTCGTCTGGTAACTGCGCAGAAACATGAGTCGTATGTCCTTGATCTGTGGGAGCGAGCGCGTCGCAAGATTGGTCTCTGGATGCAGGGCCAGCTTCTGCTCGCTCTCTTTATTGGTGTTTTTGTTTACCTTGGGCTTGCTATATTCAATATAAAGTACGCGCTCTTGCTCGCTATCCTTGCCGCTGTCTTTGAGATCATTCCTGTTTTCGGTCCGATCCTGGCGGCCATCCCCGGAGTAGCTGTCGGTTTTACTTACGGCATCACAACCGGCTTTTTTGTGCTCGCTTTTTACATTATCATTCAGCAGTTTGAAAATCATCTCATTTACCCATTGGTGGTGCGCAAGATTACCGGCATCCCGCCACTTCTTGTCATCCTCGCTCTCGTGGCCGGGGCTCAGCTTTTTGGTTTCCTCGGGCTTATCCTCGCTGTTCCTCTCGCCACTGTTTTTGTGGAGGTGATGAATGATTATGAAAGGAAGAAACGCCAACGACCGGAGACAGTGTAAAACCCAAAACACAAAGGACACAAAACTCCAAAATTTGACTATGACACAGAACATCTATCTCACCACCACCCTCCCGTACGTAAATGACCGCCCGCACTTGGGCCACGCCCTTGAGCTCGTTCAGGCCGACGCTATCGCCCGCTTTGAGCGGGGGCGGGGGAACGAAGTGTTTTTCAACTTTGGCACAGATGAGCATGGTCAGAAGATACTGGAAGCGGCCACAAAAGCAGGGGAGCCGGTGCAGGAGTATGCGGACCGCTATGCGGCCACTTTCGAATTGCTCCGCCAAGGGCTCGACCTTTCCTACGACAACTTTATCCGCACCACGGCCCCGCACCACATTCTCGCCGCTCAAGAGATGTGGAAGCGGTGTGAAGTGGCGGGGGACATTTACAAGAAAAAATATTCCGGTCTCTACTGTGTGGGGTGCGAGCGTTTCGTCACTGAAAAAGATTTGGTGGATGGCAAGTGCGCCGACCACGGCAAAGAGCCGGTGACTCTCGAAGAGGAGAACTACTTTTTCCGATTCTCCAAATACCAAGGCAAGCTCCTCGACTACCTTCGCGAGCCGGGCGTGATCCTACCGGAGTTTCGGTGCGAAGAGGCGGTCAAGTTTGTCGAGGGTGGCCTCGAAGACTTCAGCATCTCGCGCAGTATTGAGAAGATGAGCTGGGGTATTCCCGTGCCGAATGACGAGACACAAGTGATGTATGTCTGGTTTGATGCGCTCACTAACTATATCTCCACCCTCGGTTGGCCTAATGGATCAATGGGAGGCCTTGCTTCTGGCTCGGAATTAGAAGCAAGGCCTCCAAAGGGCCCTGATTCCAAAGACCTATTCCAAAAGTTTTGGGTGGATGGGCATACCACTCAGTTCGCGGGCAAAGACCAGATTCGCTTCCAGTCCTTGATTTGGCAGGCAATGCTTATGTCGGCTGATTTACCGAACACGCAAAGGGTTGTCTACCACGGCTTTATCAACTCCGGCGGGCAGAAAATGAGTAAGACCCTTGGGAACGTACTCGACCCGCAAGCGCTGGTGGCCGAGTATGGTACGGACGCCGTGCGGTACTTTCTCCTGCGGCACGTGAATCCTTTTGACGACTCGGATGTTACCCCGGAGCGTTTTAAAGAGGCGTACAATGCGAACTTAGCTAATGGGTTGGGGAACTTGACCAGCCGCATTTTGAAGATGGCGGAGAGCTACTTAGAGGAAAGCACGAAATCCGAAGCACGAAGTACGAAACAAGCTCTAAACACGAAATCAGAAATTCAAAATAAGACCGCGGAATACTTACAGCAGTTTGAGTTTGGGAAGGCGATGGAGGTTGTCTGGAATTTGATCGGAGTAATCGACGCCGAGATCCAAGAGAAAGAACCATTTAAGGTGTGGAAGGAGGACCAAGAGAAAGCGCGGGAAATCGTACGCGAGCTCGTGGCGGATTTAGCGGTGGTGGCCGAGCTACTCGCGCCTTTTATGCCGCAGACAGCCACTAAAATCACCGAGGCCATCACCGCGAACAAAAAACCGGAGACATTATTTGTGCGTAAGGAGTAGTGTCGTTGTCGTTTTTTTTGGGCCTCCGCTGGGTGTTTGACAAGAAAACGCGTAAGTATATACTTATGGAATATGAAAACGACCGCCATAAGTGTAAAGATTGACCCGAAGGTTAAGCGTGAGGCAAGCAAGGCGGTTGAAGAACTCGGTATGTCCTTGTCCACCTACATCAACGCCTCACTCAAGCAACTGGTGCGGACGCGCGAGGCGCATTTTACTTCCGGTCGTCGGGCAACTCCGTATCTAAAAAGGTTGGTGGCACAAGCAGAGGAGGAGTACAAAAAAGGCGACTACTCCGGCCCTTTTGATTCCATCGAGGAGATGGATAAACATTTGGACTCGCTATGATAAGGGTTATATACGCGAGAGCGTTTGATAAACAGTACAAAAAGTTACCAGCACCACTCCGTCTAAAGTTCAAAGAGCGTAGAGACATCTTTCTTGAAGATCCGCTTAGCCCCATACTCAATAAGCATAAGCTCCACGGGGAGTATGGTGGACTGTTCGGCATCAATGTTACCGGAGATTATCGTGCTGTTTATCGAAACATAGACGAAGAGACAATAGAGTTTATCGCTATTGGCACACATCATCAGCTTTATGGATCGTAAGCAGGCCGTACGAACGTAAACTACGTTCTTTGGTAAAAAAACAAATGAATACACTCGCTCTCTCCACGCACCACGCTAAGGTTAATGATTATTATCACTCAACTGCGCTTGACTACTGGGTCTTCTGGCTTAACCGCAAGAACCTCGGTATCCACTTCGGATACTGGGACGAGACGATACAAACACAACACCAGTCACTACTGAAGCTAAACGAGGTGCTTGCGAAACGGGCGACCGTCAAAAAAGAAGACAGGGTACTTGATGCGGGTTGTGGCTATGGTGGCAGTCTGTTGTGGCTTGCTGATAACGTTGGATGTTCCGGTGTTGGTGTCTCCATTGTAGATTTTCATACGGCGCGCGCTCGTAAGAATGCCAAGGCACGCAAAATTGATGACCGGGTGCAGTTTATGACACAGGATTTTGCGGCCACTGAGTTTCCGGACGAATCATTTGATGTGTTCTGGGCCATTGAGAGCGTTGTCCATGCTCCAGACAAAGACAAAGTAGTGGCTGAGGCCTACCGACTCTTGCGGCCCGGTGGACGGCTCATTATGGCGGAGTACATATCCGAGAGAGAAGCGTTTGATGATGAAATTAAAAGAAAGATACGCGAGTGGCAAGATGCTTGGGCGATGCCCGCTTTCTTTACGAGGGGGGGTATATCGATGCCATGGAGGATGTTGGATTTCGTGATATCGAAGTACGCGACATAAGCAAACACATAGCCCCTTCAATCTTCCGCCTGGAGCGGATTTGCCGCTATGCCGCCCCGGCTGCCAATGCTCTTAACCGACTGGGTTTGATTAGCTCAATCCACGCCAAGAATCCCCGCGCCATACTACAGATGGCCGAAACCCTTCGCTACGGAGCTTGGCAGTACGCACTTATCTATGCCAAAAAATGAGACCCTTCGATTGTGAGTTACGAAACTCGTATTTATTCCCTCCCCTGGCCAGGGGGAGGGGAACCACCACAAGAAAGTCCGAATACCCAAAAAACGATAACGCAACTGAACTTTCGGACAGATTGTGCAGACGGGAGCGTCTGCTATACTAATCACATGAAAGAAAAAATGCTAAAATATACCGTGATGTATGAACCCGCCGAAGAAGGTGGCTATGTGGTGCGTATTCCGACACTCGGGGCGGCCACACAAGGGGAAACGCTAGAAGAAGCACAGGCCATGGCGAAAGAATGCATCGAAGCAAATATTATTGGACTCCAAGAGCTTACCAAGAAAGTATTTACTTAAAGCATGAAATTAAAACAGAAAATATACAATTATACGGCAATATTTGAACCCGATATGGAACGTGGCGGTTATGTTGTAAAGGTGCCAGCATTGCCGGGGTGCGTGACCCAGGGAGACAACTTAGACGATGCCCAAATGAATGCACGGGAGGCAATCGAGCTGTATGTAGAATATATGAAGGACGCAAAAAAGCAAATTCCCATAGAGCATCGTGGCAGGGTTATAATTGATATTCCGGTCGCCGTTTAAGAATATATGAGTAAACTTCCCGCCCTGAAGCCGAAGCATGCTATAAAAATACTGACTAAACTCGGATTCACTGAAAAGCGCCAAAAAGGGAGCCATAAGATTTTCGAGAATTCCGCGGGGACAGTGTTCGTGATTGCGGTGCACGGCAACAAAGAATTGAGAGCTGGCATTACTCATGAATTGAGACAGGTGTCTGGTCTGTCTGATGATGAGTTTTTAAAGTTGCTTAAGAAATAGAGCAGTGTATAAAAGATAACAAAAACCCCTCGAACCACTGTCTTTGAGAAAATAAGATACGGACATGTCATCTACGCGAATAATCTCCGGCATTATCGGGAACTTGATACTTGCGGGTACTTTTCTCATGCTAATGCTTGATCAATCTGAGTATAAACACTTCATTGCAAGTACTGGGCTACTTATATTCATAGCTGAAGTATTGTCTATATTTGCTTCTGCATTAGCTTTAGGGCTCAATAGATCGGAGGAGCGCAATAGTACGTCGGCAGTATTTGAACACTTGCACCCCGCGATGCCGAAAATAATTTCGGCCATCCGATTGGGTAAGCGATTATTTCTACTAGGATTCTACCTTGTCTTCGCCCTGTCGTTTCTGCTTATATTCAAGAATTCTGTGTTCATTCTCTGGTTCACCCTAAGTTCGTCTATCAAGATTATGGGTGGCAACTTAAATCAAAACAAGAGAATGGTTGTCTACCAGCTACTTTTTTTCATGTTGACAACGTCTATTATTACGATCATTGCGGGGTATGTACTTGGCAAGCCGACAAGTAATTTATTATCTTGTGGTAGTGGTGGCGGTTGTGGTGGATTGTTTATAGAAGCGCCATGGGCTCTTCTGTGGTGGGGCATTACATATTACTCTGGACTTGCGCTTTCGGAACTGTATTTTTACTGTCGCCCCTCCGCGCTTACAAAATTGCTTCCGGGGAAATAAATTCAAAAACCAATGCCTAAATTCATAGACATACATACTCATTCGCAGTTCGTGGCTTTTGATGAGGACAGAGAAGTTGTAATGAGGCGAGCGGAAGAGGCCGAAGTGGGACAGATTGTGGTGGGGACGCAGAAGGACACCTCACAAGCGGCTGTTGCGCTCGCGAATGCTTATTCGGACACATGGGCCACGATCGGCCTGCACCCCATCCATACCGCATGCTCGCACCATGACACAGCCGAGCTTGGCGGGGGAGAGGCGGCCAAGGCCTTTGCTTCGCGTGGGGAGGTGTTTGACTACGCGTACTACAAAGCGCTCGCTCTTGATCCGAAAGTGGTGGGCATCGGCGAATGTGGCCTCGACTACTACCGACAGACGACGATTAGCGCGGATAATAGGACGCGGATAGGTATGGATAGCGCTTGGCGAGAGGAGCGGGAGCGACAGATGGAGGCGTTTGAGGCGCAGATCGCGCTTGCAAACGAAGTAGGTAAGCCATTGATGCTCCACATTCGCGACGGCAAGACTTCGAAGGAGTCCACCGGGGAGGCTTATCGTGATGCCCTTGCCACTCTTAAGCGCACAGCCAAGGTGGCTGGCAACGTGCATTTTTTCGCGGGGACGACAGAAATTGCCAAGCAGTTTCTCGACCTCGGCTTTACGATTTCTTTTACCGGTGTCATCACCTTTACCCACGATTACGATGAGGTGATAAGATTTATTCCCCTCGACATGCTCCAAGCGGAGACCGACAGCCCTTACGTTGCCCCCATGCCTCACCGCGGAAAACGGAATGAGCCGGCTTATGTGACGGAGATTGTGAAGAGAATAGCGGAAATCAAGGGCCTGCATCTTGAAGAGAGTCGTCTTGCCCTCCTCCACAACGCTCGTCGCGTTTGGAGGCTCCCTTAAATCTATACCAGACCGTCCGAAAACAAGAAGCAAGGCTTCTGCTGTAGCAAAGACTCCTTACTTTTAGCCACGTGGGTTGTTGTACCAACTAAGAAGCCTTGCTTCCTGGCTGTTTTCGGACGGTCTGGTATAGATTGCTGGTATCCTGCGGTTGACGCGCAGTTGCGCTGTGGGGGCTAATTTGCTACTATATCCCCACATGTCAGAAGATATTAAAGATACAAAGCTTTACGAGTTTGCCTATCACCTCTTGCCGGTAGTGGCCGTGGAAGCGCTTCAGACTGAAGTGAACTCCCTTAAGGGGCTGATTGAGGGCGTGGGCGGAGTAGTTGAATCGGCTGAACTCCCCAAGATGCGCCCGCTCGCCTATGTTATTCGTAAAAAAATCGCGAACGTGTGGCAAGAGTTTACCCACGGCCATTTCGGTGTTCTTGTCTTCCGCGTTCCCGCGATGGCGGTACCGGAGATTAAGGTTGGATTGGATAAAGTAGAAACTATTCTTCGCGGTATGATTACAGAGAGCTTTCCTTACGAGACTCCCACCCGTCGTCTTCCCGTAGCCGCTTCTGTCGGCGAGCGCGATTCAGTGGATTCTGATACCCAGATAGCATCCAAGGCACCCACGCCTGCCCCCGTAATGAGTGTCGAAGAAATAGACAAAGAGGTGGAAGACCTCATCGCAACTACGGTGTAAGTATTTTGTGAAAGTGGGACAGAGAACTCATAGTCGGCACGTATCACTACAAACTACAAACTAAAAACTCTCCCCCATGTATTTAAACAAGGCCATCATTATCGGAAATCTTACGCGCGACCCCGAGAAGCGTGCTATGCCTTCGGGCAACGCCGTCACTTCATTTTCGGTGGCCACAAACAGTGTCTGGAAAGATAAAGACGGCATGAAAAAGGAGGCGACCGAGTTTCACAATATCGTTGTCTTTGGGCGACCAGCCGAAAACTGCGCCCAGTACCTTAAGAAGGGGCAAAGCGTGCTCGTTGAAGGACGCATGCAGACCCGCAGTTGGGATGACCAGACATCCGGGCAGAAAAAGTACCGCACCGAAGTGGTGGCCGATAGAGTGCAGTTTGGCCCCAAGGCCATGGGAGGGGCGAGCCAGGGTGCGAGTGGTACCGCGGCCGGCGGGGCAGGCTTCGGCGCTTCTCAGTCGTCGCCGAGCCAAGAGTCCGCTCCGCCCCTCGACACTATCGAGTACCCGGAAGAGCAGAGTAATCCAGACGATATCCCGTTTTAACTACACGACTTACGAATATCGACTTACGACTTAGGAATAATGTAACTCATTCGTAAATCGTAAGTCGTAAATCCTAAATCGAAAATTATGAATACCACCAAACAATGCTACTTTTGCAACAATAACGTGAAGCATGTCGACTATAAAGACGTCGATGCTCTAAAGAAGTTTATGAATCCCTATGCCCGCATGCTCGGCAAACGGAAAACTTCTGTTTGTTCCTTGCATCAGCGCAAACTCGCCATGGCGATCAAGCGCGCCCGCTTCATGGCTTTAGTGCCATTTGTGGCGCGTTAGTAAGGCGGTCACTAGATCATGAAAAAAACATCTTCGCTCAAAAAAGACCGCCACTTTGGCGGTTCTTTCGCCTCTACCTTTCCGGCCGGTTTGCAGGAGGTGGTGCGGGAGACGCTTTTAAAGAAGCGGGGCAAGTTTCATATTTTACATCTTTTAGATGGGCTCGTGATTTATGAGACAACCTACTCCGAGCGGATTCTTCGTGACCTTCGCTATTTTACAAACACGTTTCGAGTGCACGAAGTTTTTGAGAAGGTTACGCCAAGTGAGGCAGAGCTCGCGTGTCTGCTCGATAAAATAGAACGCAACGGCCTTCTCTTACATCACCTTGCGAAGAGCTTGCCTCCGCACCGATACACCTTTTCCGTAATTACTTCGCTTGAAAATGCCATGGTGCCTTTGCCGCCCGACGCCGGGCATCGTTTGGTGCAGACACTTCTCACTAAGTTGCCCATCCGGCATCGGGTTAAAAATCCGGAGCTTGAATTTTGGCTTTATGTACGCAGAGAGGGGATTGGTTTTTTTGGGACCCGCATCACCTACCCACAGAAGTCAAAAAAAGTGGCCGGCAAGTTGCGACCGGCCCTCGCACATTTGCTTTGCCTGCTCTCTGGCCCACATCCTCGGGACTCCGTACTCGACCCGTTTGCGGGCCACGGGGGTATCATCCTCGAGCGAGCTGGCCACTTTCCATACTCTTCTTGTGTTGCCCTTGAGGCGGACGCAGGTCTGGTGCAGACGATAAAGCGCGAGGCCGGCCGTCTTCACCTTACGCGCTTCACCGCTCGGGCGGATGATGCCACTAGTCTTGCCACAGTACCGGATCATTCCATTACGAAGATTATCACCGACCCACCGTGGGGTCTTTACGCAGGGTCCATCGATAAATTAGACGCACTTTATGGTAAGGCCCTCCACTCTTTCTCGCGGGTGCTTGTGGGGGGAGGTATTGCCGTTGTTCTTTCCGGTGCTCCGGAAGTTTTTAGAGGCGCATGCAAGCAGTTGGCCGGTCAATTTGCCATTGTGGCCACCTATCCGATCCTGGTCTCCGGCAAAAAAGCCACCGTCTTCAAGCTCCGTCGCCTCATACAGAAAGAAACTTCGCCAAGGGTCAAGCGCAAGACATAAATCATTAGGCACGAGAAGCTCGATACAGGAAACTAGAAACTGGAAAATGTGATGTTAAAAACAAAAGGACCACCGACAAGTGGTGGTCCGAGGTGGTCAGTCCTTAGCGACCTGGTCGCTAAGGACTAGACGGCTACTCTGTTAGTGATGGCGGCTGTGGCAGTCGAGCTTGGCGCGCGCTTCCGCGAGCGCCTGCTCGCACTGCAAGGTTTGGTCGGGGAGACTGGCCTCCTTGGCCCGCTTGAGAGCTTCCTCGAGCGAGTCGTAGGCGCGGGCTCGCCAGCCCTTGGTCGCCTCGTATTCACCAACGGCCCGCAGGATGCGGACGCTCTGGTTGTGGTCACACGCGGGGCCGAGGGCGATCTCCTTGGCATCCTGAAAAAAGAAGCCGACAGTGCCAGGGTTCAGACCCAAAGCAAACCGACACTTGGCGACACCGCACAGCACTAGCCCCTTCTCGTGGGGCTTGAACTTGCCACCCTCCTCTTCGCGCTCTATGTCATAGATAGTGTAGAGGGCGGCTTCGTAACATTCGTGGGCTTTCTCCATGTCACCCAAGCGAAAAAAGAGCGCTCCCAGCACATCAAGCTGGTTGTGGGTGAGCTCACCGAAGTGCTTGAAGTACACCCAGTGCGCCAGCCGGCGGGCTTCAAGAATATAGCGAGCCGACCAGAGGGCGAGGTCGAGCCGCCAGCGGTACTCGCGCCAGCGCGTGAGACACTGCTTGGCCGCTGTGTAGAGCTGGCTTACCAGACCCACAGTGGCATCTCTTACCTCCGTGGGAGAAAAAGCCGCCTCATAGTTGGCCCGCGTGCGGGCGAGCGAGCCATTCGGGCCGAAAACCTCCCCGGCCCATGTTTTGTTGCATGTTTCCTTGTCCACCAAAATACCTCCCGGGCCAGTGGCCCTGCTCTATCTGTAGTGTATGAGTTGTGGGGTCCTTGTTTCCTCCGTTAAACTACTTTATTTGTGATGAAAGAGCAAGTAATCGGGGCAAACTCGTCGCCCGCTCCGCACCCTTGGCTCGTCCATGTTCAGTAAGGTTCAGTAAGGTTCAACCTTACGCAAGGTTGAACCTTACTTTTGAAGGAGCCTCCCCTTGCTTACCGGGTTCTTTTAGGGCTATCTTATCTTGAGAAACTCTCTTAACTTTGTTTCCAGTCCCGGAGCGCAGGCGAAAACCTCAAGGTCTTTAAGGCCCCAGGGCTCGCCTTTGCGATTGAGGGTCACGCATCCCGCCTCCTGCATTATGAGCGCAGAGGCGGCATAGTCCCAGACTTTTGAGCCCGAAGATATAAACCAGTCCCGACTGCCGGAAGCAAGCCAGACGCAGGCGGCCGCCGGACAGCCGATACCGTTCGCCCACTGTCCTTTGCCGTCGGTGATGGCCATAAGAGCGGAGTTTGTGAGTTGGAACTTTTCGGTGCCTATTTTGACTGGGCCGATACCATAGCTCATAGACCAGTCAGTCTCCTTTGACGGCCGGGCCGGCTTGTCATTTATCAGACAACCCTTTCCGCGCTCCGCGTAGGCGAGAGTTTCAAGAGATGGCAGGTAACTTCCTCCTGCCTCTACAATCTCACCACGAGCGCGGGCCATCATAATGCCATAAATAGGGATACCGGTGGCAAAGTTTCTGGTGCCGTCGATGGGGTCGACATACCACACACACTCCGCGTCCGTTCTCTCTTGCAAGCCCTCTTCTTCCGCCACAATGCCATCATTCGGGAAGTTCTGGTGAATTGCCTCTACTATAATCTGTTGTGAGGCGATGTCTGCCTCGGTGAGAATGTCATTGCTCCCAGCCCCCTTTCTGGTAACGTTTGAGTTTTTGAAATAAGGCAACACGGCCGCACCTGCTTTTTGTAGGGTTTCACTAACAAAAGATTGCATTTCCATGATGTTTAATTTTAATACGCGACTACTTGCCGCCTCGACTCACATAGTCGCCCGTTTCGGTGTTCACGGTAATAATGTCACCCTCTTGCACGAATAGAGGCACGTTTAAGGTGGCGCCGGTCTCGAGAGTGACCGTCTTGGTGCCACCTTGGGCGGTGTCACCCCTTATGCCGGGAGCGGCCTCTGTCACTTTTAAGTCCATCTTAATGGGCAGAGCCACTCCGATATATTTGTCTTCAAAAAGCTTTACATCCACGAGCATGTTTTGTTGGAGAAAGCGGGCAGTATCACCCAAAGAAGAGGCCTCGATAGTGAAGCGGTTAGCGGGGTTTTTCGGCTCGCAAAACCAGTACGCGCCCTTATTGGCAAAAAGGAACTTTTCCTGACGCTTTTCGATATCGGCCTCCTCCGCTTTCTCGTTTTGATGAAAGGAGTGTTCGACAACCCGGCCGGTGACGAGATTACGGAGTTTGGTGGCATTCACCGGCTTGCGTTGCTGTTTGCGAAAGACGTGCGAGGACAGTACTTCGTAGGGCTCGCCTTCGTAGATGATACATTTTTTTACGCTAATTTCGTTGTATTCGAGCATGATTACAGATGAATCTTAAAGCTGGAATATTGAATCTAGAATGAAGCAGAATTCCAGATTCAAAATTCAAGATTCCAGATTAAGAATTAAGAACATTCGCCTAAGGGTAGCGGAAAAACAACCTTCGCGCAACCCGATTGACGGCTTCGAGGTTGTAATTAAAACATGAGAATGTGCTAGAATGCGACCATGGCGTTACTCTCCACTTTTTCTGCCGATGAGTCCTCGCGGAATTTCTCCGACGAGGAGCTTTTGGCGCTCGTGGCGAGTCGTCCGTCTCTATTTGCTCTTTTGGTAGAGCGTTATGAAGATGCCTTTCGGCGCAAGGTGCGCGGTATTATCGGTAATAGGGAAGAAGTGGAAGATGTGCTTCAAGAAGCCTTCACCCGTATTTACCTTGGATCGCCTCGCTTTACTCCCCAGCCCGGAGCCACTGCTAGCTCTTGGATGTATCGCATCCTTGTTAATACTACTTTTACTCAGTACCAAAAACTAAAGCGTCGTGGCGCTACCCAGATTGCGCTCGACGAGGAGATTTTAGAAATACTGCCACAGGTGCGTGAGGACGCAGAAGAGCGTTTGGCGCGGCATGAGTATATTATTTCTATATTGGTGCGCATGCCAGCCGCCCTTGCAAAAGTGTTACGTCTACACTTCCTCGAAGATAAGTCCCAGCAGGAAGTAGCCGGTGAGCTTGGTATCAGCGCCGCCGCCGTCAAAGCAAAGGTCCATCGCGCCAAGCGGGAGTTTCAAAAAGTCGAAGCAAGTTTGCAACCTGATAGCCCTCAAGAACAGTTACAGACTATATGAACACTACCAGCTTACAAAGAGCCGTGATGCGGCGCGTTTACTTTATCTGGGCCGGGCGTTTTATTATGAATCGTTTTACCGCAAAGCTTGCCTTGATGGGTATCTTGCTTTGGCAGTTTGCCGCCCTCGTTTTTGTGGCGGCTGTTGTCTCGAATGCCCAGCATGGGGGAGCGGGGTTGGTGCATCAGGCTAGCTATATGGCGAAGGCTTTCATTGCCACTAACCTCGCGGTGCAAACCATTATTCTTGCCATTGTCATTTTTGGTGGGTGGCTCGCTTTGGACGCCTACCGCAACATCCGCCCACTCCTCTCGCATTCACCATGGGCGGTATAATCACTAAAAACTAAGGCTAACCAAAGTTTCTTGGGGGATTGAGTGTGGTTACCCCCTCCCCTGCCTGCCCCAGCACCGAGCTTTGCTCTGGTGCTGGGTTCGGGGTGTGTGCCTCCTCCCCTGCCTGAGGGGAGGATTGAGGTGGGGTGGGACAAGGAACTAGTTGCCAGTTACTAGTAACTAGTTTTCTACCCTCTCCCAACCTCCCCCTGGCCAGGGGGAGAAAAACCACCCAAGAAACTCGGAAGAACCAAAACTATAAACTACAAACTACAAACTAATCCCTATTCTTCCTCCGGCTTCTCCGGCATCACTGCTTGCTCCGTCATTCCCTTTTTAATCTTGGCCAAGATATCATTTCGCAACTTCGGGTTTTCTTTGAGGAAAGTGCGCGTAGCGTCGTAGCCGCGCCCTAGCTTTTCTTCGCCGTAGCTGTATGAGGCGCCACTCTTGGTGATGATACCCAGTTTTTCTCCGAGAGCTATTACTTCGCCTTCCGGAGAGATCCCTTCATTGTAGATGATATCAAACTCGGCGATACGGAACGGGGCGGCCACCTTGTTTTTGACCACCTTGGCCCGCGTACGTGAGCCCACCACCTCTTCCGCCTTTTTGATTTGAGCAATGCGACGAATGTCGATGCGCACCGAGGAGTAAAACTTGAGCGCCTTGCCTCCAGGAGTGGTCTCCGGATTTCCGAACATTACCCCGATCTGCATGCGAATCTGGTTGATAAATATGACGACCGTCTTCGACTTGGCCACGATGGCCGTCATCTTGCGGAGAGCCTGCGACATCAGCCTGGCTTGTTTGCCGACATGAAAAGCGCCCATGTCTCCCTCGATCTCATCTTTGGGAGTAAGAGCGGCCACGGAGTCTATCACTATCACGTCAATCTCACCCGCGCGCACCAAACTGTCCGCTATTTCGAGCGCTTGCTCACCGTGGTCCGGCTGTGAGATCAGAAGCTCATCAATGCGCACTCCAAGTTTTTTTGCGTAGTCTGGGTCCATGGCGTGCTCGGCATCAATAAAGGCGCAGATGCCATTCTTTTTCTGTGCTTCGGCCACCACATGCAGAGCAAGGGTGGTTTTTCCGGATGACTCCGGCCCATAGATCTCAATTATACGGCCCCGTGGCATACCACCTACCCCGAGCGCGATGTCGAGACCGATGGAACCGGTGGGAATGGCGTCGACATCCACCCTGGGTTTCTCACCCAGCTTCATAATAGAGCCCTCTCCGAACTTACTCTGAAGGGCCTTTAAGGTGTTTGCGATCTTCGCATCCCTAGTTGCTCCAGTTTCTACTTTTATCTTTTCCACTGAGTTCTTTTTGTTTGCCATGGTTTTAGTTTTAAAATACAGCCCATTGCTTAATTGGTGAGTTATTTTTATTTGCATTATCTCTCTCCTCCCACGGCCACCGTTTCCCTTGGCAACTCTCGTCGCACTACTTCAATCCGCTCAGTGCGGGTACGAGCCAGTTTGTCGGTGGCGCGTACTTCGAGCACGTTATAGCCATCCAAAAGAATGATCTTTTCGGAAAAATTACCATCTGTATCTGTAAAAATTCGCCGACCATTTACAGTGAGAGAGGCAATGTCGGTGCTCACTCCTGTTAGGGTGATGGTTTCCGCTCCGGTATCACTTGTGGAAAGACCGCTCATTGTCAAGCGTGGTCCATAGAATACGTCTCGAAGTTGAAAGTAGCCATACAAAAGCAATAGTGCGCCCATCGCTCCAAAAGAGGCCATTTTTAAAAGACGCGGAGAGAGTATGGTCATAGTGGTGATACTAATCAAGGCGTTGTCTTATCGTCCTCCAGGGTTGTATTTATTGTAGCAGATTCCGGGTAGTCAAGCTCGGAGAGGGTGGCATCCTCGCCAAAGCCCTCCTGGGGGCCGGTACCGCCATGCACCTCTCTTGGCTTGGCCCCCTCGCCCGGGCCCACTACACCCCTCTCCTCGAGAAGGTCAAGCAGGCGCGCGGCGCGAGCATAGCCGATTTTAAGCTTACGTTGTAAGTAAGAAGAAGATGCTTTGCCGGCCTGAACAACAGCATCTCGCGCCGACTCATAGAGCTCATCATCGTTCCCACCTGTCTCGTCGCCGAAGGCGTTTCCGTTAATCGAGCCGGAGGCAAAGCTTTCGCCCGCCTGCACCTCCTGAAGATTAAGCTCCGCGGGAAGGACATCCTCGTAGTGTTTCTTTAGGTAGTTTGCCACCTCCTTCACCTCTGTTTCCGAGAGGAAACTACCCTGGATACGAATCGGTTTAGACGTGTCTCCTCCTAGATAGAGCATGTCGCCCGAGCCGAGCAGTTTTTCCGCCCCCGGCATGTCTATAATAGTGCGTGAATCAATCTGCGAGGGCACCTGGAGAGCAATACGAGAGGGGATGTTGGCCTTAATGAGGCCGGTAATGACCTCTGTCGAAGGGCGCTGGGTAGAAAGGATAAGATGAATACCGACCGCGCGCGACATCTGGGCCAGGCGCACGATGGCGGCCTCTAGCTCTCGCGGGTACATGCTCATAATGTCCGCGAGCTCGTCTATTACTATCACAATGTAAGGCATGGCTGGCGGGAGCTCGTCGACGAGATCAGCTTCATTTTCCGTCTCGACTCCTTTCCGGGCCGGTTCGTAGATGTTGGTATGGTAAGACTGGATGTCGCGGGCGGCATGCTTTTCGAGAATGTCGTAGCGCCGGTCCATTTCTTTAGCCGCCCAACGCAAAGTAAGTATGGTCTTTTTGGCGTCTGTTATAACGGGCGTGAGCAGATGAGGAATCTTGTTATAGAGAGTAAGCTCGACGCGCTTGGGGTCTATCATGAGAAAGCGGAGCGCTTCCGGCGGGTTGCGATAGAGGAGGGAGGTAATGAGGGTGTGGATGACCACCGACTTGCCGCTCCCGGTGGCGCCGGCGATGAGCAGGTGGGGTGCCTTGGCCAGATTGGTGAAGTGTGAGTGGCCGGAGATACTTCGCCCCAGGGCGAGCATGAGGGGGTGCACCGACTCTCCAAAGCCCTTCTCGCCAAGCAGGGATCCCAAGCGCACGACAGTCTTAGTGGTGTTGGGAATCTCGATACCCACGAGCGACTTGCCCGGGATGGGGGCTTCGATGCGAAGCGGGTGAGCGGCCAGAGAAAGCGAGAGGTCGTTTTGAAGGCCGACGATACGCGAGAGCTTCACTCCTTCGGCGGGCTTGAGGGCATAGCGCGTGATGGATGGACCGATAGAAATCTCGTCCATCTCCACCTCAATGCCGAAGTTTTGGAGGGTGCGCTTGATGATGTTCGCGTTCGCTTTGATGTCGCCCACTCCGGGTTTACCGGAATCGCGCTCGAGGAGAGAAAGTGGCGGGGGAGTGAAGCGCACGAAGTGCCGGCCAAAATCCGTGACCAGCCCCGCCTCCTCCTCAAGCGCCTCCTCCTTTCCTTTGCCAAACATTTTAGCCACCAGGCCGGTTTTTTCCGTCGGCCCTGTGGTGGGGCCGGTGTCGGCCTCCACATTTTTGTTTAAACCGGGAGCGGAGGCGGTAATGGTAGCGAGCTCTTGTGCTTTCTCCGCGTCTTCGTCAAGAGAAAGTTCGTCCTCGCTCTCCACATCATCCTCTGCCGGGTCGCTTCCCCAAAGACGACGACCAAACAGCTTTGGCTCGAGCGTGAGATGAGTGTCGAAGGTGACGAGGACAGCGGCCACCACTATCGCTCCCAAGATGATGCCTCCGAGAGCCGGGTCGAATAGCTTCAAAAAGGGCAGACTTACAAGCTCACCCACCTTACCGCCCGTGATGGCGCCCGAGGAGGGAAGGCGGAAGGCGATGTCTGTGAGCGCCAGGCCTGACACCAAAAAAAGTGCGCTTCCCACAAGTGAGGTGGTCACCAAATGTGGCCGGCCGGAGGTGGCAAATATCCACGCTAGCACCAGCGAGGCGAGAGGGAGGAGATAGTAGCCACTTCCAAAAAGAAGACCCAAGTAGTGGAAAGTAAAACTTCCGGCGACGCCAGCCAGACTTAAAGATGCCGCGATAAGAAATATCGCAAGCACGAGCATGATGAGCGCGAGGATGCCGTGTTTGGTGTGCTCTTGCAAACTTTCACTCAACTTTTCGCGCAGACTGACGCCATCACCAGCACTGCTCCGCGAGCTCCGGCGGCCAGTGCTGTCTCGCGTGTTCTCGGTAGCCTCTTTTTTTGAGCGTCGTCCGGTCTTCTTTTTCATTATTCGAGCCATTGATAGAAATTGTTTAGAAAATGATTGTGTCTGTTTCGGTATTCACGCAAAAAATTATTGGTACTGTAAATTCCTGTCTTCATTCCGGAACAAGGACATTTTAGCAACAAAGAGGAAAAACACGAAGTGCAGAAACCGGCTTCATTTACCCAGAGCCACAGTGTAATAGAATCAAAGCACAAAGGCGTCTTTGCCACCGCCCATAGCGGGGCCCCGCTATGGGCGGTGGCAAGGTAATTCGAAGCAATCTAGGTAGAATACTCTAGAATGCAGTAGGACTTTCTAGCCTGCCTGTCTAGCGCAGGCAGGCTTCGCAAAGACAAAGACGGTATCCTACGTCAGTTCAATATAAGACAAAAGCCCACGGCTGTCCCTAAAAAACAAGTTGCTTTTTTTGCGCCGACTCCTATACTGGAGAAAGAAAACATAAGAGACAAAATCACAAAGAGACAGAGTGAAAATCAAAAGGACAGTACGGTGCGGGAATCGACATTCAATAAAAGATGAATACATAAAAGACAGATTTAAGAGACACACAGTATGCGTGAAAGGTTAGACCAACACAGGCTTTTTTTGATAAAAAAGACAGAGAAGCTCTCAGCCGTTACCTACATGCTTTCGGGATTTTTTGATGACCGAGAGCCCCTGAAGTGGCGCCTGCGAACTCTCGGTTTGGAGCTCATTGATACGGCGGGCACTCTTATTGGTCCCTCTGGTATTGTCCATGAACAAGGTCGTCGTAAGCTCTGTGTCGACCTCTTGTCTTTGAAGGTTGCTCTCCAGCTTTCAAAGACAGCCGAGTATGTTTCAGAAATGAACTACACTCTTCTGGAGCGCGAGCTCGATGAGTTTGTGCGCTTCCTTAAAGAGCAGCTACCCGAAGCCTTGCATCTCAATAGTGGTCGTGAAGCGCTTCTTGGTCCAGCCACGCCAACTCTTTCGGTATTAACGACGGCAAATCCACAAGATAAACAGGATGACATAAAAGACAAATTAGCGCAGTCGAGTACTCTCTCCGAGAGCGCACTCTCGGCAAGGAAGTCCTATAAAGAAGTAGAACGCGTTCATAGTAAGAGACAAAACAGCAAGGAGCAATCCAAAGGACATATGGGACATGAGAACAGCATAAGCGGCGGCGTAAAGGACATAACCCAAGCCCGACACACCTTAGACTTAGGTGGTGGTATATCTAGAAGCGAAGTTATTCTTTCATATATTACCGGAGGTAGAGAGTACACTATAAAGGACATCGTTCTTCATGTTCCGGGTGTGAGTGAAAAGACCATTCAGCGAGACCTGCAAGCCCTGGTGAGCGCCGGTCTTTTGCGCCGCAAGGGAGAGCGCCGGTGGTCGCGCTACTTTAGATAGGCGAGTGGGCAGTAGGGCAGTAGGATGGTAGGCGAGCAGGCAGTAGGCAGCCCCGACGCTTTGGCCTGCCTGCCGGCAGGCAGGGGCCCCGACCTCGCTTGAGGCGAGCGTCTGGTTAACTGCTCACCCCTAAGTATTGGCCTGTCGTCGAATATCCATTTCGGCTACTTTTCCCAAAGTGCTACTGCGACTCGGTGAAAAATACTCATGGTAGCCCTGCTACTACTCCGTTTTTTCACCTTCGTCTCGCAAGCACTTTGGAAAAACTAGCTCGAAAGTCTATTCGGCGACAGACCCAGTATGTCATCCCGTTCTGCAACGGGATGACACTCGAGACGCACGAGAGGTGTGAGCAACTACGTTCTGATGCCTTGCGCGTTTGCCCATTTAGGTGTATTCTAACAAGGCATTATAGGTGGGTATTGTGGACAAATTTTGGGGTAAAAACGAAGAGCTGGATTAGTATAAATCCCCTCTTTATCCACATAGCCATTTTGCAGGTTTCTGTGGAAGGTAATATACTTATCCGCAGAATCTATACTGCCATTTTTTCGTCATCGGTGTTCGTTGTTGGCGAAGAGTTTGGCGGTAAGGTTTTTCTGTAACGATTGCGTTTCTGGTTCGTCTCTAACTCTGGTTCTTTGACAATAAAATAGGTTAGTCAGATTAATGATTACGAACGGTCGTTTTAGACACGGCCCAATGTTTTTCCACGGAGGCAGTTATGCTTCTTCCGTTTCCGCCCCACTCCGCCCAACTGCAAAAAGGACACCTCGAGGAGTGTAGACAACATATATAGTAGTCTCCCTCCTCGCGCCCGTCTCCCAGATAATGATTGCCGATAATGATTGCCTCTATTCTATTTTACTCATTCGCCGTTCCCGACATCATGTTCAATATTGTAGGACTTCCGCAACGGGGCGTCTTTGCGAGGTACTCCGAAGCAATCCAGTGTGTACGCGACTCTAACAACAAACCTGGGTTGCTTTACGCTTCGCGTTCGCAAAGACAAAAAGCACGTTTTGCGTAAGTCCTAAAATGAGAACCAGATGTCTGGGCACGGATGAAGGTGCGCGTCTTGAGGGTAGCAATGTCGAAGCTGCAACTCCTCGACGCGCAACATAGCTTTTCTGTTTTCACATTAATAAAGTGTAAATGGAAGTAGCCATGAGACAGTGTTCATTTATTAGAGAAAAAAATTATGATAAAAATCGCAAAGAAATCACGAGCGACGAAACTGGTTGCCGGATTTGTCGGTTTGATGACTGCGGTCATGATGCTCGGTGGCGTGGCAGTATTGCCCGCTTCCGCGCAGACGGCTGCAGACCTTCAGGCCCAGATTCAGAACCTCTTAGCGCAGATCGCCATGCTCCAGGCCCAGCTTGGAGGAGGTGCGTCTGCCGCTCCTTCGTCTTGCCCCGCTCCGTTCACCTTTAGCTCAAGCTTGAGCGCCGGTGCGCGTGGCGACGCAGTTCTTCACCTCCAAAAGGCGTTGAACCTCAACTCAGCAACGCAAGTTGCATTATCAGGTGCCGGTTCTCCGGGGAACGAGACTTCGTTCTTCGGCCCGGCCACACGTTCAGCTGTTGTAAAGTTCCAAAACTTGTACGCCGCTGAAGTACTGTTCCCTCTCGGCTTGTCCGCGGGCACTGGCTTCTTCGGTCCTTCCTCTCGTGTCAAAATGAACTCGGTTTTGAGTGCCGCCATCGCTTCCTGCGCCGCGGCTTCAGCCGGGACAGGCACGGGCACAGGTACTGGTACTGGCACAGGGACTGACACCGGTACAGGTACCGGCACAGGAACTGGTACCGGTACAGGTACCGGCACAGGAACTGGTACCGGTACAGATACCGGCACCGTGGCCGCCGGCACCTTGATGGTGGCCGCCGGTCCCCAGCCCGCGAACTCCCTTGCTCCTAAGAACGCCACTCGCCTTCCCTTCACCCGCGTGACCTTTACGGCCGGCGGCTCTGATGTGGTCGTGAACGGCGTCACTGTAGAGCGCGCCGGTCTCGCTGTAGATGCCGCTTTCTCCGGTCTCTTGCTCTTAGACGAGAACGGCATCCAGCTCGGCGTTGAAAAGACGTTGAACTCAAACCATCAGGCGGTGGTGGGCGAGCCCTTCACTGTGGCGGCCGGCACCTCCCGCACGATGACCATTGCCGGAAACATGGCCTCCTCTCTCACCAGCCAGGCTGGTCAGGTGGCTATCTTGAAGGTGGTGGGGGTAAACACCTCGGCCGCTCTCTCTGGCTCCCTTCCCATTGAAGGTGCCCAGCACACAATCAACGCAAGCTTGACCATCGGTAGTGTTACCATGCAACGTGGTGGCATTGACCCGGGCTCGAATGTTACAAAAGAGCTTGGGACAGCGGGCTTCACCTTTGCCTCTGTGCGGGCCACTGCTGGTTCGGCTGAAGACTTGACCCTTCGCTCAATTCGTTGGAATCAAGTTGGTTCTGCCGGTTCAAGCGACCTTGCAAACGTGACGACCTGGGTAGACGGTACCTCCTATGACACTATGGTGTCGGCGGACGGTGACTACTACACCGCCGTCTTTGGTGATGGCATCAAGATTGAAAAGGGCTTCTCAAAAGACATCTCAATCAAGGGTGACATTGTTGGTGGCTCCGCTCGCACCATCAAGTTTAACATTGCTAAGCGTGCGGACCTTGATCTTATGGGTAACCTCTTTGGTTACGGCATCAAGCCGCCAGCGACTGGTTCTACGGTCCCGACAGGTACTACATCGGCCTTCAGCTCAAGCGAGGACCCATGGTACTATGCCATCACTGTAACCATCTCGGCTGGTACCATTACTGTAAGCTCCGACACTGCCGTTGCCTCGCAGAATGTTGCGGTGAACCTCTCAAACCAGCCCTTGGGTGGGTTCAAGGTTGATGTTCGTGGCGAGCCAGTCTCAGTGTCGAGCATGGTCTTCAATGTGACGGCAGTTGGTACCGGTCAAGTCAACGACCTTACCAACGTTACTTTGGTTGATGCCAACGGTGCCGTTCTTGGTGGGCCGGTTGATGGTTCTGGTGCCGCTTCCGGTGGAACCATTACCTTCTCTGACTCGATTACATTCCCTGTTGGAGTTACGACGCTGTCCTTGAAAGGCAAGCTTGGTACTGATTTTGTCACCAACGACACAGTCCGGGCTTCGACAACACCGTCCACCGATTGGACTACCGTCCGGGGTCAGACCTCGGGTAATACCATTACTCCTACTCCGTCCACGGCTATTACCGCTTCTCTCATGACGGTGAGAGCCGGGGCACTTTCGGTAAGCGTCTCCTCACAGCCTTCAGCGCGTACCGTCATTGCTGGGGCTGATGGTTTCGAGTTTTCACGCATTATTCTTGACGCCACTCAGTCTGGCGAAGACGTGCGCCTTACCTCCATTCCGCTTCTGCTTACCTTGGCCGGAACACCGACGGCTCTTGTTGGTGACCTAACTAGCTGTGAACTTCGCAATAGTGCCGGCTCCGTGCTTACAACGGGCACAAACAAAGTTACTAGTTTCACCGCTGCGGCGGACCACACCTTTACCTTTGATGGTACGGGGGTGACCATTCCTAAGGGGACCTCGATGGACCTTTCGGTTCGTTGTGACGTTTCTTCGGATGCGGCCGCCAGTGGCACGATTGCCTGGGGTGTTAAAAGCGCCTTTAACATCACCTCTGCTTCCGGTCTTGACTCTGGTCAGACAGTAGCCGAGAGTGCCACCTCTGGTAACGGTAACGCGATGACCCTGTCTGCCGGTGGTTCGTACACCGTTACAGCAGACTCTTCTTCAGATGTGAACTACCGCGCGGTGCGAGCGGGTACCGAGGTTATCTTGGCCGCCTTTAACTTCACCGCAGGAACAGCTGAGAATGTCGTCTTGAAGCAGATTGCCCTTCAGCTTGGCAATACTGCCTCAAACTCGCCTTCAAACCTTGTGGGAGACGAAGTCTCCTTCTGGGACGGCTCCACGAAACTCGGTACGGCACGTTTCGTAGAAGCAACCAACCACGCCACCTCATCGGCTATCTCCTTGAGCATCCCACGAGGGACATCAAAGAGGGTAACCGTCAAGGGTGACCTAGAGGTGATTAACTCCATCAACTCTGCTTCTATAGAGCCAGGTTCATTCTTGGCCATTACCTATGATGGTGACAACGTTGGCCTCAATGGTAACTACGCAAGTGGTGTTGATTCCGGCTCGAACATCAGTAGCGGTACAACCTCGGATGTTACAACAAACGGTGTTCGCATCTTCAGCGCGGTCCCTGAATTCCGGCTGTTGACGAACTCGGTTGCGCTGACACCGAGCTCTGAACTCTACAAGTTCACGGTGACGAACCCGTCTACCACCCACGACTTAGCCCTAAAGCAACTTTCATTCTTGGTGTCCACTACAGGTGGCGCGGTGACTGGATTTACGCTTGAGGGTGATGGCGTGCTCGCTAAGGCGGCTTCGACCGATGCTTCGGGTGCCACCGGTTCGCAGGTTGTCGAAATCTTATTCGATCCGACCAGTAATGCCAAGTTGGTACAGAAGGGCACCACGAAGACGTTTGCTCTAAAGGCCTCCACCATCGCAGATGGTTCGAGCGTCGGCGAGACCTTGAACGTTGCCCTTATGTCCGACACTTCCTACCCTTCACTCGCTGAATTGATGGGTACGGTGACCTCTGTAAATGCCGGTTCTGGAAATACGGACAACATCATTTGGACGCCGTTCTCCTCGACCACACCCGGTCAAGCAAACTCTGCAACCGAGTCAAATCTCGACTGGACCAACGGCTACGGGCTTCCGTTCTATAATGCGAGCGGACTTCTCCTGGCTGATGGTCAGAACTTGCCAACCCAATCGTTCACTCGTCCCCAGTAGGATTAGCAGGATGATTGTTATCTCGCTTGACCCTTTGCTTGTGACATAGGCGAAAGCAGCAAAAACCCCCTCCGCGAAAGCGGCAGGGGGTTTTTGCGTCCCTCCCTTTTACACAACCAAAGGGAGACTTTGGTGAGTTATCCACATCGTTACGAGGAGCTTAGTGTCTGTGAGTTACGAAATTGCCCCTCCCCCTAGCCAGGGGGTGAGAAGTGGGTAGGGCCCCACTTCGCAAGACCGGAGCGCGACGGCGCGAGGTGGGCTCGCGGCCTCGGCGAGCACGCCGAGAGATGTGAGGTTGGGAGGGGGTGGGAGGGGTAGAAAACTGGTTACTGGTAACTGGCAACTAGTTACTAGTTCCTTGCCCCACCTCAATCCTCCCCTCGGGCAGGGGAGGAGGCGATACCCTCAGGCAGGAGAGGGAGGAACTCCTCCCCGGCTGTGCCTCGCGTCGAGCGAAGCTCTGGTGCTGGGGGCTAGGGGAGGGGACAAATGCGAGTTTGGTAACTCAAAGTCTTTTCCCACTGTCCTGTTCCGCTTGATTCTATTTATACTTTCGGCTATCATGGCAGTAACATGACACGAAATCACTATATTCTTGGGGTTATTATTTTAGCCATTATCGTTGGGGCTTATTTCTACGGCAGTGATCGCGCCCTCGCTCCAACAGGAGATGAGTCTAATGAGTTGGACAGCTTTTTGCTAGATGCTGGCCCGGACACCGTGAACGGAGTTGACCTTATTGATAGCGAGGGCAACACCACATCCATTGATGCCGAATTGATACCAGCGACAAGGGATGGCGATGAGACTGCGAGTAAAAACATTCCTGTACCGGATCTCTCGCGGAGAATAAACTTTAGTACCGCAAGTGACAGCACCAAAGCAAATATCGAAAAATTGAGTGCCGAGCTAAAGACAGACTCGCTCAATATGAGCAAATGGTTCGGGCTCGCCCAGTTTCGCAAGAGCATCGAAGATTACGAGGGGGCAATTCTAATCTGGGAGTACACGGCCAAACTGGTGCCGGTAGACCCGGTCTCGCTCTTGAATGTCGGCAATGTCCGCCACTTCTACCTTAAGCAATATCCGGAATCAGAAAACGCCTTCAGGCGCGTAATTGCGAATACCGCCCCAAACCCCGTCTCTGAAGCCTATCTCGGCCTCCATGAGCTCTATCGCTACTCCTACAAGGAAAAGGCCGCCCTTGCGGACGACGTGTTGATTGAAGGCCTTGTGCTGGAGCCGGAGAACCTCTACCTCATGGTGACTTTAGCTGCCTACTACCGCGACGAAGGCGAGAAAACGAACGCGCGCACATACTACGAAAAAGCTTTGACCATAGCCAAAAGAGACGGCGACACCAAGCTCCAGGCCTCCCTCGAAAAAGACCTCTCCACCCTCTAGTCCTCCTGTGTATAGCTCACATAGGATAGTCCTCGGTGCTATGTTGGCATTGTAATTAATTGTAATTAAATGAATACGAGACTTAATCTCAAAATAATTATTTGGTCACTGTTTGTGATTGTTTTGCCATGGCTAGTTGATGGTGCGGATTCCATAGGCAATGAAATACTTCCCTCGCAAGCTCCGACACCTCTTGTTGTGCTTTTTATTATTATTGGCTTTATTTTAGGCGTAGTCGGCTTTGTGATATATCTTGGTTACATACCATTTATGATTTCTGCCGGAGCTCGGAAAAAGTACCGATTTTTAGTAACATCATCTGAAACAGAAGATTCCACAAGTAGACCGTTTTTTGCCTTCTGGAAATGGCTTACCGTCAGCATTTTCGTTTTCCTTACCCCTTTACTGCAATACGCTTTAGCTGTGGGAGGATTCGGTGCATTAGTCCAAACGACTACTTTTGGGCTAATTACAGCCGCGTTGGTGTCGTTTCCTTTTGCGGTCGGCTATAAGTTATCTCATTACTTTATCTCATTACCGAAGATTGGCAGAGATGACAAAGTAGACTAAACCAAACAGCTTAACTCACCAAAGTCTCCCTTCCGCGGAAGGGAGACTTTGGTGAGTTATCCACTTTGCCGACAATGTGGCACGATACTTTAAACCTCCTACAGTCTGAAAGGTCGGAGATTGCCTATTGCGAGAAGTGCCACAATACTGAGATAGCTTGAGGTCATTAGTTGGTTGATATATCATGTACTTATGTCCGGCAAAAAATTAGTCGCTTTATTTGAAGACAAGCCCGTGCGGCGTTCGTGGAACGAAACAGAGGAGCAGTGGTACTTTAGCGTGGTGGATATAATTGCGGTTTTGACAGGGAGCGAGAATCCACAGGTTTATTGGCGTGTTTTCAAAAAGAGGCTTATTGATGAAGGCTCCGGTGAAACCGTTACAAAATGTAACGGTTTGAAAATGTTAGCCCCGGATGGGAAGATGCGCGTTACTGATGTAGCAAACGTGGAGATATTACTTCGTATCATCCAATCCGTTCCCTCCCCTAAGGCCGAACCGGTTAAACAGTGGCTCGCCAAAGTCGGCTATGAGCGACTGCGGGAAACGACAGACCCGGAGCTTTCAATAAAGCGTGGACGCACCACCTGGCAGAAGATGGGCAGGAGTAAAAAGTGGATTGAACAGCGAATGCTGGGCGTTGAGACACGTAACAAGCTGACCGACTACTGGGCCGACCACGGCATTAGCAAGAAAGAAGAGTACGCCATACTGACCAACATTATTCATGAAGAGTGGAGCGGACTTTCAGTCCGCGACCATAAAAGCCCCAAAGGTCTCAAACGCCAGAACCTGCGTGACCACATGGGAGAAGCCGAGCTTATCTTCACTGCCCTTGCTGAACTTTCCACAAGACATATTTCTGAATCAGAAAAAGCAGAAGGTTTACCGAGCAATGAAATGGCCGCCCATAAAGGCGGTAAGATCTCTGGCAAGGCGCGTAGGGCATTAGAGCAACAAACGGGCAAAAAGGTAGTTACGGGTGAAAATTATTTCAAGTCAAAGAAGGAAGATAAGAAACTGAAATGAATTCCGAAACCAAACCCTGCCAAGATTAATCCCAGGAAGGGAGACTTTGGTGAGTTATCCACAGGGTATGAATTTTTGTGTTGATTGGGTTGATAGACTGTTTTGCATGAATATGACAAGAGAGGTTACTGTCATCTGCTTTGTTGTCGGTTTATTTTTTGCTTTACCTAATGTTGCCGTGGCGGCCGTGGAGATTAGTGAGATTGCTTGGATGGGGACGGCCGCGAGCGTGAATGATGAGTGGATAGAGCTTCACAATACAGGGTCGGAGGCGGTGGAGCTGAATGGATGGGAGCTCTCGTGGGCTACCACGGCGAGTAGTCCCAAGGTTGTGGAACTCTCCGGTAGTGTGGTAGCCGAAGGTCACTACCTCTTGGAGCGGACCGACGATGAGAGTGTTCCGGGGGTGAGCGCCGACCTAATCTACGTCGGCGCTTTGGGTAACGGAGGGGAGTTGCTCGTCCTTAAAAACGCCAATGGAGAAGAGGTGGACAGAGTGGATGGCCTGGACGGTTGGAAGATTAACAGTGAGCCCACGAAAGGGGACAACACCACCAAAGAGACCGCCCAGAAGTTTGATGGTGGCTGGGTGACAGCTCCGGGGACACCGCGGGCGGTAAATGTGGCTCCACCCTCTTCCGGTGGCGCTGAAGTAGATAGTGATAACCTTTTTTTGGGTGGCGATAATGAGGAAGCAGAAGGTGTTGATACGGGCGATGAAATCGCCGGCACCGGAGCCGAGACAACTGGTTCGACATCTTCCGGTAGTTCATTCGGTGGGGGCGCTGTTTCTGCTCATGATAGCCCTGTGTCACTTTCGGTGGTGTCGGCCAGTGTTCCCGTCATTCGCGCCAGTGCCGGACGGGCGCGGATTGCTTCGCCTCGTTCGCCGGTTCGCTTTACCGCCGCAGCTTATGATGGCGCCAATAAGCCCCTACAAGGTTCCGTGGAATACCTATGGTCTTTCGGGGATGGGGCTAAGGCGCATGGAAAAGAGTCGGCACACAGCTACCGCTTTCCGGGTGAGTATAATGTTGTGCTCCAAGTGCGAGCGGGTGAGCTTGAAGCGGTGGCACGTACAACGGTAACGGTCACACTGCCTCGTGTGCGCGTAGTTGCGGCAGAGATCGGTATACAGGGGAGTTTTATCGAACTGCTAAACGAGGGCAAGCAAGAGCTTAACCTGGCCGGATGGGAACTTCGCTCTGGACGACACAAGTTTGCTCTGCCGGGGAACACTATCATCGGTGCGGGCAAGAGGCTGAAGTTTCCCTACGCTAATACCAGTCTTGCTATTGGTCGAGAACGCCTCGCGCTCGCATACCCGGACGGCGTGGAGGTATCGGGGAGCGCCTTCACTCCGCCAGTCTTAGATGCTGAAGCAAGCTCTGCCCCGTCAGTGAGTCCGGTGTCGACGAGTATTATTTCGCCACCAGAGAACGGTGTAATGTTTATAAGTGATGCTGTGGCATCGAAAGAGGACCGAACCCAAATCCAAACCCGAAACAGAGAGCTCGCGACGACGCTGAACACAACAGTCGGGCTTTCGCTTGAGTCACAACTCGCCACTATGCGCGTAGAAGCCGGAAGACTTTTACTCGCGACCGGTGTTCTCGCGTTGGCACAGAGTGCAAAAGAGAAGCAAGAGCTCTCTGCTCCCACCCCACCCCAGCCCTCCCCTCTGGCAGGGGAGGGAGCATACAACCTGGCTGTGGGAGGAGAAAATACGCATTCCGTAACTGACGGGGTTTCGGCCCCCGCTCCCGCGCCTGAACCTTTTTTCAATCCACAAGCGCTTGCCTCTGTCGGAAGAGAAGATGATACAATAGTAGTTGGGGATGGGCCAACGCTCGCAAGCAGGCGGGTGGTGACGCCTCAGAAATCACCGGGTTTTTTTGCGGGAGTTAAAAGCTTCTTAGCTCGTTTGTTTGAATAGAATAGGACCTACGCAAAACACTGTTTTTGTCATTGCGATCCGCCCAAGGCGGAGAAGCAATCCAGGCTCATTTTGGGACCTCATCCACGCTGGATTGCTTCGGCTTACCTCGCCACCGCTTATAGCGGGGCCCCGCCAAAGGCGGTAGCAAAGACGCCACCCTGCGTAAGTTCTATAGAAGCACGAATGACGCTAAAAAATAACTATGCAAAAGCAATACTTCGACAACACTTTTTGGAGCATGACCGCCCGCTTTCTTTCGGTCATCGTCATTATGCTTGGTGTTTACGTGGCCCTCAATACCTACCTAAACAATGTCTACAATCCGGATGATATAGATGATAACAAAAGAGCGAATATCCACGAGACGTCTCAGTAGTTTGAAATGTTCGCTTGACAGCAAATAAGCGTCTGGATGGGCAAGATTTATGGGATAAGATGTGGATAAGTGGCAGAAATTCTGGGGATAATAGTGTGGAAACAATGGGTAAAATTGATTGATAGCTTGTGGAAACTGCTCACAAAGTGGTGGATAGCGGTGTGTAGTAGTTGTGTTTTTTGATTTGAAGAGAGTGAGTCGCAGTCGCATTTTGGGAAAAATAGGCGAAATGGATATTTGGCAACAGGCCCATGAAGGCAATAGAAAAGGCCGGGTCGCGCGGACAGTACTGGCGATTGCTCGCGAGCTGTCGTTGCGACCCGGCCGTGCCGGCAAAGGGCTAGTTGTGATCGGCTGGGATCGGTCTGCCTGGCTTCAGTCAATCTGGCGTTCACGCCAGTCGATTATCGATGCGGTGGCGTGGCGATAGTCGACCGCGAAGGCGATCCAGAGAAACCCCGAGAGCCAGAGGCTGGCTCCGTAGACGAGCCAGAGAACTCGGATGGTCTCCGGCTCGAGGCCGAGGGGGATGGTGACGAGATACTTGGCTGCCACTGCCACCACGGTGGCGACGACGGCGGCCCTAAGGATGTTTCGGTAGAGCGTCCTCACTCCGACACCTCCTTTTCACTCGTGACCGTCTTCCACCACGCACTGAAGACCGTTTCCTTCGGCAGTCCCGGCCACCAGTAGGCGGCCACTGAGATTACATAGAGAATCATGAGTCCGCAGAAGCCCATGAACCCCCAGAACGACTTACTGCGCCCCAGCCACTCCTCCTGGTCTGGATGCTGGGCGAGACTCCCCGGGGTGATATCCGTCGCTGAAGCACTGACAACCTTGCTCTCGGCCACGTTCTTGTCCGCAGGCTCCTCCTGAGGCCAGCCGTACATCTCGCAGTAGGGGAGGCAGTAGTGCCCGAATCGCCGATGAATGGCGAGTTGCATTTCGGAGGGGCCACCTCTGCCATTGCGGGCGCGGTAGTTCTCGCGCCACCACGCCATGTTTCTGAAGTTGAGTCCCGCCTCACCGATGTCGTCGAACTCGAGGTAGCCGTTACGAACGGCGATCTCGAAGGTGTCGGCGAACTTGCAGCCATTCTCGAGTGAGTGTATGCCGTCGGCGCATCGCCGATCATCGGCGCATTGAACAGGAACGAACTCCTTCTCGGGCACCATCTCGCAGTTCCCCTTGCCTTGGGACGAGACTTTCATCGTCTCCGGGGTGTCGCGGACAATGGGGACCGGTTGCGGGTTCGGGAGAACCCGGTATTGGTTCCCACACCCTTCGAGCACCCGCGCCGAGGCCGCCTCGGGAAGCGCGGGCACACGGGCCCGCTGGGCCTCGAGCATCATGCCGAGGCCAGCGACTCCGATGAGCACGAGCGCCACGAATCGTAGGGCCATTGCCCCAAAACCGAACAGTTTCCGAATCATTGCTGGACCTCCCAGTCCTTATTTCCAAAGCCCTTTCGGGCGTTCTACTTCCTTTTATATAGTATCATGTAGTCATACCCCTTGTCAAATACTTTGATAGTAACTGCTCACAAAAACGAGTGGCGGCTAACTAGCACAACATATCTCGCTCCGTCTTTGCCACCGCCTTTGGCGGGGTCCCGTCCGAAGGCGGGACCCCGCCAAAGGCGGTGGCAAAGACACTTACTCAGGGTTGTGAGCAGTTACCTTTGATACGCGCTAAGATTTCACCGGCCCGAACCTTGAAATTCTCATAGTAAGATCATGTTTTTTGGCTATCTCTGGTCGCGGACCGCGGCCTTACTTCAACCGATCCCAGACCGGGGTCAGCTTCGCGCAAGCCGGATTGGTAAGCGCAAGGAAAGGATCTCTAGATGTGGCACAACAGCGTGTAAGTGGATTCGTCGTCGGGTCGAAAGGTGCTGGCGACAAGGAGAGATGGGTAGTCAGGATAGATGAACCGGGGCACCCGCTCAACGGAGAGAAGGTGGAGGTTTCATCAAGAACCGACACCTCGCTCCTTGAGCCCGGCCTGAAGATCTCTTTCATGGTCGGCACCCGTGGCTTTGGTGAGCAGGCGACTCATGTCGCGCTAGACGTGCATGTTTCGCTCATTGAAGTCGCGCGAGCGGAAGATCGGGAGCCGGAGGGAGAGACGCTCAATTTCGTCCTCGATGAACATCGGGACGGAAGCCTAACCGCTCACTTCGTTGGGCTCGACAGCATCGAAGAAGCGAGAAGACATTTCGACGAGGCAACAGATGGCGAAGAGCGGATTCTCGCCTTGATAAAACATCCGGTAATCGATCCGGCAGACAAGGCACTCGCCGCCCTTGTGTTGGGAGCGGACGAGCTACGAGATGCGCTCGAAAAACTAATCGATGCGGCTCTTGAAGCGAGCCGCACGAAAGGAGATGGGGGAAGATGACGAGACTGATGGTTTTGCTGTTGGTGGCTCTCGCCGCCCTGCCGGGGCTTACCTACGGATAGGATGGCGACGGCCGGCGTGGCAACGGACGTGGCTTCTCGGCGGACCTGGTTTTGCTGGAGCCGGCGGCTCCCGAGGACCGATACCAGCTCGACTGGTTCGACCTGCACGACTGGTACAACGACGGCTACGTCGCGGGCTGGTCGTCGAGGGAGATCGATGTGGTGTTTTTCGGCTACACCTACGACCTCGATGATGCCGGGGTGCGGGTGAACCTGCCCTGGTTCGTTCGTGGCCGGGTGCGCCTCTGGCACACCTGGCTTACCAAGGGCGAGCCGGATTTCGGTCTCACCCTGCGCCTCTTTCAGAATGACAAGTGGGGCATCGATGCCGAGCCGTCGTTTGCGGACGGCCGACTCGGATTCGTGGTGAAAACTCCCTGGGGTTTGATGGCCAAGGTGCGCCTCGATAACCTCGACTTCTTTCTCGAGGGAGTCGGCCGGGGATTTGTGTTCAGCACAATTTTCGCCGGCACCGAGCCACCGTCGGGACCGCTTGCGTCGGTTGCCGAGCATGTGGCCGCCCGAGCAGGGCGACGCTGGCTTATCGGCGGAGGTAACCCCATCGCCGGAGCCATTGTCGAGGCGCTTTGGAAGCGCGTCTTTCGAGGAGTCCTTGGTGAGGTGTTCGGGGACGTGTTCGACGGCCCTAACACGCCGGGGCTCACGGTGGCCAAGCAGACCCTGCGCGATAATGGGGGCATCACCCCCGTCACCCGCGCGGAGTGGAAGGCGGCCAAGAGGGCAAAGAAGGAAGAGGAGAAGAGGCGGCTCGAAGTGGCTAGTCATGCCGACATCGAGCTCGTTCTCGATCCGGCTATCTTCGTCGAAGAGGGCGAGACGTACCGATGCCCACTTGACTTGCCTACTAGTACAAACATGATCTGAAAGGAGAAGAGCCCCCGGCGCACGCGCGTCGGGGGCTTTGATGTTCCATACTGTGAATTACGAAACTCCTGTTTTCGTCTTTGCGAGGAGCTTTGGCGACGAAGCAATCCAGGTTTTCTCTGGATCGCCACTCCGCCTAGATTGCCATGGGCTAAAGCCCTCGCAACGACAGGACCACAAAGACAAGTTTCGTAATACACAATCCCATATAGATTGAGTTTTGTCTAAGTCAAACTGTTTCGATCAATTACAATAACTCCCACGACCGTGGGAGTTATTGTAATGCAGAGCGTGGTTGTTTTTCCTAGAGAATTCTAGGAAGGAGTGTGGGGGTTGCGGACACGAGCCCTCTTCTTTGCTTGGCGTGCTATAATTGTCCAATGCTAATTTTATATGTAAAAACAGGGTGCCCGTTTTGTGCGAAGGTGCTTAGCTACGCGCAAGCGGAAGATATTGAGCTCGATGTGCGCAATATAGCCGAGGAGGATAATCTCAAAGAGCTTATGGAAAAGGGCGGGGAGCGACAGGTGCCATACCTAGATGACACCGAGCATAATATGCGCATGTACGAGTCGGACAATATTGTGGACTATTTGCGCACTCACTACGCCTCCAAAGCATAACTCGCATTAGGACTAGCGTATGTGAGTTATCCACAGGCGGGCATAAGAAAAGCCCGGGTATCACCTGCCGATGGGCTTTTCTCGGTTTGGTGCTTACACACGGGCTTGAGAGAGTTTGTCTCGAATATCCGTACTCATTTCGACACAGACCGTTATGGTTCATTGGTGGCGTTTGCCACCTGTTCCTCGTCGGCGAACGTTTTTGCTTCGCCGACAATGGCGGTAATCTCGGCAAGCAGGCGAGCGCACTCCTCTTGCTGAATCAACGTGCGAGAGAGCAATCTTCTCCTCTTCTCGCGGGCCGATCTTGGAACGCGGCCCTTTTTTCTAGCGAGTTGGATGCGAACATCGGCAGCCCGGAGTTCTTTCACCAGTTCTGTTAGTCTCACGCGACTTTGGTTGTAGAGTCGCGTGAGGTCAAGCAGGCTCGGCCGAGCACGGATGACGCTGTAACCCATTGCCGAGTTTGGCGGGGCCAGATTTTCCGTGCCGAGCGATCTGCGTATCAAGACCGAAGAAACTGTTGCCGGCCTCTCTCGCTCCTCTGTGTCCATTATAAGCGCCTGCGTGATCTTCGGAAGCAGGCTAATGATCTTTTTTGCCACACCTACCTGCCTTTCCTTATTTACGTATCGCGACGGTCCTGTCTGATGAGTATCGTAACAACTATTGGTTTTGGAGACAAGAAAAGCTCACGAGGTGAAAGGGCTGCTCGTTCCGCGAGCTTTCCTTGCACTTCCGTGAGCCGTGCCACTTTCGACGGGAAGTGGCTACCCGGTTCTTCTTTTTTTGGTCAGGAGCCGTGTTGCGGATTGCCCACAGTGGTGGTCCGGATGGTGGTGAACCCCTCGGGGGGGATTACCAGCACCCCATGGCTGTTTAGCCAGTCGGGGCTACTGGCCGTCGTGCGCCCCAGGCTGTTCGGCGACCAGATGATCCGGCCACCGCTTCCCTCTACCGTGGCGAATGTGGCCGTGCCGTCTTGGGGCACGCGGGCGCTGTCGCCCTCGAGGGTGGTCTGCACCACGGCCGTGCTCCCAGTGGTGGTGCCCGTAATGGCCGTGGCCCGGAGCTCAAAGAAGAGGCTCGAGGGTGGGGCTTGGGCGGCTGAGCGGTTGCCCGAGAAGTCCTCGGGACGCACCACCGCCACTCCGTCTGCTCCGACGGGGACTGGGTTCACCGTAAGAGAACCGTCGCCCCGCGCCTGCAGGTAGGGGAGGGAGTAGTTGGCGTCCGTAAACGCAAACAGCTCCACCGTCGAGATTGTCGCGTTTTGAGTGACTACCCGGAAGGGCAGACGCCCTACGCCGACCGCTCCACCCTCGCCTCGCATGGCGAAGCGCAGAATCTTGCGGTCCTCCACTCCGCTTTGGGGAAGCGAGGTGGTGTCGTGCCCGGCCTGCATGATGGCTTGATAAAGGCGAAGCCCATTTGAGCGGGCCGAGCCGGTGGCGAGCACTGTCGCCCCTGTCTCCACCCCCACTCCGACGGCCCCGATGACGTCGACGGCGATAAAGCCGCCTGATGTCTGCATGGCCTCACCCGGCCCAATGCTCGAAAGCACGAGCGTTACGGGCAGGGGGGTGGGGACGCCGCTTTGCACGAACAGGTTTTTGGTGAGCCGGAGCTCCAATCGATTGCTTCCTCCGAAAATGCCTGAGGCAACCCGGTTGCTCCCCGCGAAAATCTCCACCCGTTCCACCGCCTGCGCTTGCCCGGCGCGGAGTTCGACGATGACCGTCTCGAGCAGGACATTCCCACCCGAGGCGAGAAAGCTCGGCACGACTACTATCCGCCCGCTCCCGGGCGTGGCCATGTACTCGCTCGGGTTGGTAGCGTCCCGCGCGATGGCGAGAGCGCTACTCCGAAGCGATATGGCCGGGGCGAGAGGAGAGGAGGTGGTCTGGGCCACGAAGGCCTCACGACCACTTACGGCTCCCACCGCTCCGAGGCCAGCCAGGTTGTCGATGTCGATGCCAACCTGAAAGACGGCTCCGACTGGCGCCGCCGCCGAAATGTTGCCGATGAGCAATAGCTGTCTGCTCGCGCCCGTCGGCACCTCCACCGGGTTGTCGTAAGCGAGGAGCGCGGTTGCTCCCGAGGGGTTCCCGACGCCAGACCCGGTGTTGGCCGGGGTGACGCCACTGACGAGCACCTGTAGACCGGTCAGGTGCGACACCTGCCCGCCGTTACTGACGAAGATGACGAGCGGAAGCCCGCTCACGCGGATTGCCTCCATCGCCCCGCTCGCGTCCAACGTGAAGCTGGCCAGGCCGGCCCCGACGGTGCCGGGGGCGTACTCCGTGGCCCCACCCGCTCCCACCGAGATGGCGAAAACGGGGTTACTGGCCGACGACCCCGTGCCCGGGGTGGGCGCGGGTGCTCCAAACGGAGGCGGAGGGGCTGGCGGTGCCTTGGGGGCACCACTGCCGGGACCGCCACCCGAGCAGGCGGTGGTGATGAGGACGAGACAGACGAGACAGATAACCTGAAACAGAACGCAAAATCGGAACATGGGCCACCTCCTGGGTGGTTTTTGGGCCTTAGCTAGTGGGCTAGGGCCATTTCGGTTGTCGGTTGACAAGTTCCAGACCTTTTTTCATTATATACTAGATATTGACATTAGGCAAGTGATGTCGTTTTGTGAATACTTGACTTTTTTATTTTAAAATGATACTGTTGGGCTTCGTTTTTTAAGCATTGGTCTTTGACAATTGGAGTGAATCAGTAAGTAGATGCAAGTAGATGCGGACTTAAGAAAAAAAGGCTTGGAGCCGTCGTTTGAGCCACCCAGCCGATTTTGGGTGTTCAAGTGACGGTTTCAAGTCCGGTTACGCGAGCTTACCTGCTCGGGCGGCCTGCCATTTACATGTCCCTTCAAGATGGGGGGACGAACCTAAACCTGCTCATAGCGGGTTGGGAAGAAAGGATGGGTGGTTTTGTGAAGAAGATGTTTGCAGTGGTTCTCGGGGTTTGGTTGGCCATCACGGCCATGGGGTGTTCAGTGGAGGTCGACGACTCGGTCTTCGCCAAGGCGGGCTTCACCGGCCCCGGCACGGCGCTCGTCGCGCCGACCGCGGGCGGTGGTGGAGGCGGTGGTTCCACGCCGCCGACGCCTGAGCCGAGCGGCCCGGCGCTTCCCGTCCCGACCCCCGTGCCAACGGGTGCGGTTCGGTTCGTGGACACCTTCGAGACGTCTA
>Ga0210057_1001229_pt1 | contig 39605 bp, 45 predicted proteins | sample CryGeyCG2114_010_2_FD_183968 | JGI IMG/M metagenome (GOLD analysis project Ga0210057, IMG submission 183968) | Groundwater microbial communities from aquifer - Crystal Geyser CG10_big_fil_rev_8/21/14_0.10 (SPAdes) (version 2) | ecosystem: Environmental > Aquatic > Deep subsurface > Groundwater ... | reverse complement strand
TTCTGTTTTGGATGATTTATTCAATACCAATTATTATGGAGAGGTAGCTAAGAGGTTGAAAGCGCCGCTCTCGAAAAGCGGTAGACCTTCACGGGTCTCGTGGGTTCGAATCCCACCCTCTCCGCCAGATTACCAAGTTTGAACCGAAGCAAAATAAGGGTTTTTTGAACTAAGAAACGGTGTAAACCGTTTTTTTAGTTATGAACAGAATGAACCTTGTGAAGTTTTTGAATATCAGCTATAATTAAGATAGCTTGTTAAATCTTTAGCTAATTAATATGACAACATTTTTAGAAGCCAAAAATGAATTTGATAAAAAATATGGCAAAATCCTTATTTTGGATCGTTCCATTGTTCCTGTAGATGGAAAATACCTTGTTAATATTTCTTTAAAAAACAAAAAGGGAGAGCCTAGCGAAGAATATTATAAGTGGCAATTTATTTTTGCTCTAACACATAGTGGTTTGTATTCAAAAGATTATTTGGGAGCGGAAATCTATTTTCCAAAAGGAAATAAAAATTCTGCACCAATAAAAATTGATGGTTGTATTTTTGATGATAAACGATGGATAGATTTTTATGAGAAATGGCGAAAATCAAAAGACGATGATGCGGTCGAATGGTTGAGACTACATCTTGTTGGGATAATTGAATTTAAAAAATCAGATGGTAAGGATATTAAGACGGTTTTTACTTCGCAAGTAAAGCCGGAATTAAAAGAGTCGGAAAGTAATTACTGTCTTGGTTTTTATTATGATAGTGAGAGACTTTATATTTTTCAACGTAGAAACGGAACAATTTTGCGTTACGATGAATCTAAAAATCAAAAAGGAGACAAGAGTTCTACAACACAGTTATCTCTTGATTTAACAGATAGTTATAGATACGTACCTTCTTTTGAGGCACTGCAAAAAAGAGTTAATACCACAATAGAAATCGACAGGAGCAAGCGTACTATTGATGACCTTGATTTAATTACTGGAGCTTCAAGTTCACAAATTAACTATGCCGTTTCTAATATCTTAAAAACTCTTGATAAGGTTGGTCTTCGTAACCCCCGTGGTTATGAAATTCTTATTGAAATGCTTGCCTTAAAAATCTTTGATGAAAAGCGAAGTGAGGAGTATAAAAAAACTGCATCATCTAATAAAAATCTACAATTTTATCAAACAGAACCAGAAAAAGCTGCTCTAAGTTTTTTTATAACTGATGCGGAAAAACAATTTTTTAAATTAAGCGATGAGGATGTTCAGTCTTTTCTTGATAGAATTCGTAAACTTTATAATGACGCAGCGAGTAAATATAATGTTATTTTAAAATCAGTAGATACAGCTACCATTAACTGGAAAGACGAAAGCCATGTTCGCGCCATTGGTTCTGTTGTTGAAAATTTACAAGATTACAGTTTTATAAAGTCATCCGACACAGATTTATATCAACTAGTTTTTTATAAATTTTCAAATGAATTCACTAAGACAGATAAGGCGCAGTTTATTACTCCATTAAAAATAATAGATTTTCTGGTAAAAATAGTTAATCCTGGAACGGGCGAAACAATTATTGACCCTACTGTTGGCATTGCTGATTTTCTTTCAATGAGTTTTGTTAATTCAAAACAGAGTCTGGATGATAACAATTTTTATGGAGTTGATAATGACGATCAGATGATAAAATTAGCTCAATTAAACATGCTTTTGAATGGAGACGGCAACGCAACTCTAAAATACCAGGCAGACAAGGGGTCACTACTTTATAAATTCAACACTAAAAAAGAACTCGTTCCTCTAGATGCAAAATTACACAAGAATGGTAATTGGGATAATTGGGTAGATGACACTAAATTATTAAAATTTGATGTCGTATTGACGAATCCGCCATTTGGAGAAAACAGAAAAATTGAGCCAAAAAATGAAAGTGATAAATCGATGGTTGAACTTTACGAATTGTGGGATATTGCTCGCTCTGGTAATTGGATGGATCCAGGACTACTTTTCCTTGAAAACGCATATAGAATATTAAAAATTCACGGCAGGCTGGGTATTGTATTATCTAACTCCATTGCTTCTATCGATCGGTGGGAAATAGCACGTAAATGGTTGGCAAGTAAAATGAGAATAGTTGGACTTTTTGACCTTCCACCGAACATCTTTGCTGAAACCGGAGTAAATACTACTATCGTTATTGGGTATAAGCCGACAGAGGAAGAGTTAAATAAGCTTAACAAAAATGGCTATGAAGTTTTTGTTAAAGATATTCAGCGTATTGGATATGAGGTAAGGACTTCTAATCGAGTTAAATTTTTTAATCCAGTTTATAAAATTGATGAAAGTGATTTTGAAATTGTGATTAACGAGCAGGGTGAGTCAGTTCTTGATGAAGAATTTACAGATACAATCGGTGAATTTAGAAAATGGGCACTTTCACAAGAAGAAACCATAAAAAAACTATTCTTAAAATAATATGAAGTATATTGATGTGCCACAAAAAGTTAATATATTTGATATCCTAAATAATAAGGCTTCTTTTTCTCCGCATAATTATAAAAAGGTTATTTTGGGCGGTAAAAATTCTAAAACCGTTAGAGATTTTCTTTCTAGTGATTTGGTTAATGGTGAAGAAGTTGGATCTGATGCGTATATACAAAAATCGTATAAATACTTTATAAGAAACAAAGCTCTCCAGCAAGATAGTTTTTTGTTAAGTTTTTCTGGTGATAGTGTGATCCCAATCCTGCCAAGTAAATTTTCTGATTTAAAATTGAAAGAAGGCGACTTAATAATATCTAAAGATTCAAATATCGGTGAAACTATTATCCTAGACAAGGATTATCCCGATTACATGCTATCGGGTGGATTATATAAGTTACCAGTTGATCAAAACAAATATTATTTGTTTGCTTTTTTGAAGCACGATTTTTTTAGAACGCAATTAAACTTTCTTGTTTCAAAAGGAGCGACAATTTTACATGCAAAAAAATTATTTCTTGATTGCTTAATACCGCTTCCAAACCAAAAAAACTCCGATCGAGTGATTTCATATCTGGAGACTCTTATGCGACTTGCAATTAATAAAGAAAAGAAAATTAAAGAAAATGAAGTTTTAATTTTTTCTCTCATCCAGAACGAACTTTTTTCAAACCAAATTAATAAAGATTTTAAATATCAATTTCCTGATTTACAGCAAATACTTTTAACATCTAGAATTGACGCGGGATTTTATTGTGAAGATTATATAAAAAAACAATTCTCTATTAAAAATTATTCCGAAGGCTTTGGTACAATCAAAGAGTGGAATTTTGAAATTGGACGTGGACAAAATCTTCAAGTTTCGGCAATCGGAAATAGTATTTATTCCGAACAAAAAAATGAGAACTTTTATACTCTTATCAGACCGACTAATCTATCTGATTTTGGGACTGTTACAAAGTATGAATACCTCGGTAATTCGCGAGAACTCTCAGCAATTCAAGAGGATGATATTATATTTTCAGCAGAAGGGTCGGTGGGTAAATGTATGATGTTTGCAAATCCTAAGCAACGCACACTAACTAACATTCATGGAATCGTACTTAACAAAAAAGATCATAACAAAATTGAGAGTGCTTTTGTTTGTTGTTTTTTACGTTACCTTCGTAATTTAGGAGTTCTGGACTATATATCAGTTGGTGGTCAAGGTGGAAGTCTCGCAATGAAATATTGGTCAGAAGTAAAAATACCTTTCTTTTCTGTGGCAAAACAGGAAGAAATAGCAAAATATTACTACGCCCCAATTAAATACAAGATTGATGGTGATGATTTTGGAACAATCGAGAAAATAGATTCTCAGATGAATGAAAAAATGGGAATTTTACAGTTAGACGAACAAGTAAAAGTTTTGAAAGAGAAAATACACGATATTGTTGATATTATTATTAACGGCGACGAAGTCGAGGTTGATTTTGGCTTTTCTGATGCTTTTTAAGATCGAACATCTTTCCTTGCTGGGTGATCTATTTAATCGAATAATCCACCTCATCTTTGCCTCTATTGGACTCAGGATGAGGTGTCTCAAACCATTCTGGATGAACTTTGTAAATTGCCCGTAATTCCTTTATGCTTTTATCAATAACTGCGAAACTTAGCCGTGTTCTCGGTTCAAAGTTGCGGACATCGTCCCCGCCAATTTTTACATTTTATCGGAGCAACCCATAGTCCTTAAGACAACGGTGCGCTCCGAGTGCAACAGAAAGACCCGTCAAAAACGGGTCTTTCTAATAACATATTTAATATTCTTTTGAAAAATTATATCCTAATTTTGGGGTGCATGCCACTATTGTAAAAATTAATTTATAAATTTAAAATTTTCAATAAACTGCATCGCTTGCGGGCACTTAACCCGAATTACCCGTAGAAAAAATCCCGAGTGCGGGATTTTTTCTTGACAAAATCAAAAAAATATGATATTTTTTTTAAAAGCTCTTTCAAAGGAATAAAATTGGCAAACTCCCAACCACACATCTGTTTTAAGCTAAAAGTTCTATACAAAGCGAAAGAAGAGGGATTATTACAATTTTTCTGCAAATCATGTAAACACAATACTCAGTTTGAAGTAAAAAAAACCCGAGTCAGTATCTATCTCCAATGCTCCAAATGTAAAAATGAATGCCCTATAAATGATGTCCAGCTATATTTCATAAATCTACGGCTAGAAGAGCTAAAAAGAAAACAATTTTATACTTCGTAAGATTAGGAAAACATCCTAATCTTTTTTATTTACATCATTACGCTAAATAATGTATACTATTATTATATGCAACCAGATACACAAATATTACAAAACTCGTTATGGCTAATACTTATATTGGTTTTGTGGACATTACCCTGGAAAGGGGCTGCCTTATGGCGTGCGGCAAAAAATAATCAAAAAATGTGGTTTTTAACTATTTTTATATTTAATACCTTGGGAATACTAGAGATAGTATATCTTTTTATATTCAGTAAAAAAAAGAAAAAAGAAGAGAAACAAGAGATATTTCACACGACACTAAAATTTTAGCTTAAACTATGCAGAAAATAACTAAAGCCATAATCCCTGTAGCCGGTTTTGGAACACGCTTCTTGCCTGCAACAAAAGCTCAACCAAAAGAAATGCTCCCTATCGTTGATAAGCCAATAATTCAATATGTAGTAGAGGAAGCAGTAGCCTCTGGAATTACAGATATAATTCTCGTAACAGGCGCGGGGAAAAGAGCAATAGAAGATCATTTTGACCATAACTCAGAACTTTATAATTGGCTAATAAGACAAGGAAAAACAAAACTCAAAACCGAAATAAAAAGTATCGCGGAAATGGCAAATTTTATCTATATTCGTCAGAAAGGTCCATATGGCAATGGGACACCGGTTTTGTGCGCTGAAGAAGTAATCGGCAATGAACCTTTTGTGGTTTTGTGGGGCGACGAATTTATTTATTCAAACCCTCCTCGCTTAAAACAATGCCTGGAAGTTTTTGAAAAATATGGCGATCCGGTTCTTTCTGGAATCAGAGTAGATAAAAAAGACGTTCATAAATATGGAATCGCAGAAACAATAAAAATAGAAAAAAACATCTTTCAGATAAAATCATTAGTTGAAAAACCCGATTCAAAGCATGCGCCATCAAATCTCGCAACACATGGATGTTATGTGTTAACCCCAGATATTTTTGGAGAACTCAAAAAATTGCGTCCCGGCAAAGGTGGAGAAGTTTGGCTAACTGATGCAATAAAAGCGCTAATGAAAAAACGACCAATTTATGCCTGCGAAATAAAAAACGGGACATACTACGATACCGGTTCAAAAATTGGCTGGCTACGCGCCAATGTCGATTTTGCGCTGAAGGATAAAACTTTAGGAAAAGATTTTAAACATTATTTAAAATCAGTAATAAAATAATCAATTATCTTTTTATATGAAAAAGGCACTTATTTTTTCTTTACTCGTATTTATAGCTCTCTCTGGCGCTATATGTAAAACGACCTCTCCCGAAGTAGCAGAAAGAACAAAACCAATACAACTAACATATTGGCGGGTTTTTGATGACTCCGACGCTTTTAGTGAACTTATAGCAAGCTATAACCAACTACACCCCAATATAAACATAACTTACAGGAAATTGCGTTATGAAGAATTTGAACAAAAACTTATAGACGCGCTTGCAGAAGACAGGGGTCCGGACATATTTTCTTTACATAATACTTGGCTTCGTGGGTATCAGTCAAAACTTCTGCCAATGCCAGAAACAATTACAGTTCCCTATCGAACCGTCCAAGGCACTATAAAAAAAGATGTTGTATGGACAATGGATACAAAAAAAACAATTTCAGAAAGAGAACTGCAAACTCGTTTCATTGATCAAGTAGCAAAAAACGTTATCATCCCAACTTATGACGAAACAAGTAAAGTAACAAAAAATTCTATTTATGGTCTGCCGTTATCCGTGGACACAATGGCGTTATTTTATAACAAAGAGCTTTTAAACGCGGCGGGAATCGCTGAGCCTGCTAAAGACTGGCAAACGTTTCAAGAGCATGTAAAAAAACTAACAAAACAAGCTCCTGATGGAAGCATATCAATTGCTGGAGCAGCAATTGGAAGCGCAGAAAACATAGAAAGAAGCACTGATATAGTATCTGTATTAATGATGCAAAATGGAGCAAAAATGACCGATGATAGCGGACGTGCAACATTCAATCTAATTCCGACAGAACTATCAGGAAGAACTATGCCTCCGGGAACAGAAGCTCTAACGTTTTATACTGACTTTGCTTCTCCACAAAAAGAGGTCTATACATGGAATGAAGCAATGCAAAACTCTCTTGATGCTTTTGTTCAGGGCAGGGTTGCGTACTTCTTTGGATATTCTTATCATATCCCTACTATAAATGCGCAAGCTCCAAAATTACAATATGGTATATCAAAACTTCCGCAAATTTCTGGAAATCAAGAAATAAATTTTGCAAATTATTGGGTTGAGGTCGCATCAAAAAAGACAAAGTATCCCGATGAAGTGTGGGATTTTATAGAATATGTATCCTCTGCAGGAAATGTAGAAAAATATTTAGATAAAACAAAAAAACCAACTGCTCTTCGTGGACTAATTCAAAAACAAAGTGAAAACGCAGATTTGTACACTTTTGTTTCCCAACTCTTAACTGCTAAATCATGGTATAAAGGAAAAAATGCCACTAGTGCGGAAACTGCCATTAAAGAAATGATAAAAGACGTTGTTTCTGGAGCGCGAACAATAACAGAGGCTATTGACTTTGCGATAAAAAAAGTAGACCAGACCCTCTAAAGACGAATAAAGAATAATGAATGATAAATCAAGGGGTTGTGTCACTTCGCAACTTATTAATAATTTCCCATGATTCATACTTCATGAATCATAATTCCTACAAATTTAATTCTTCCAAGTATGAAATTTACTAAAATAACATCTTTAATTGTATTGCTTGGCTTAATGTTTGCTATGCCGGCAATGGCACAAGTTCTTCCTCCTCTGGTCCACTCCTGCGCAACAGGTATAGAAACACCATCTTTACAGTGTTTTCTGGTTTTACTTACTAATGTAGCAAAATGGATTCTCAGCATTTCTGGCGGACTTGCTCTTTTATTTTTCATCTATGGCGGATTTATGCTTTTAATTTCACGGGGAAATGAACAACAAATTGCGAAAGGTAAAGATATTTTGTCTAAAGCTATAATTGGTGTTATAATTATATTTGGAGCCTATTTTATTGTAGATTTCTTAAGTAGGAGCGTCTTACAGGCGACTTTGCCAAAAACACCGGAAGGTTCGCTTACTGAAGAATTAAACATAGAAGGATTGGAGCAATCAACCAACACAGCTACAACTCCAGGCAACAAAATTTGTTCATGTGGAATAGCTTTTGATCAAACTGCTACTATCCAAACAGCTCTTTCGGCCAAGAGTGTCGCCAAACAAGCATGTGAAACCGGAGGTGGCAAATTTATCGATCAAACAACATACGCGGCCGCTTGTACATACCCGACAACAAATCTTAGTACATGCCAATTTGCAGAAAAATCTTATTCTATTACAGGTATTACATCTGTAAAATGTAACCTATATGACCAGAAATAAAAAAATATTATTGCTCGTGAGTTTTTGCGCAATTGTTTTTTTAATTTTACCTCATTTTGTTTTTGCTCAAACGGTTGATCTGGCAAATATCAATCCTCTTAAACAGTATTGCCCGGGTGGAAAGTGTGACCCAGCAAAATTAATCGGCGGAATAATAAAAGCAGCGCTTGGCATTGTTGGTTCAATCGCTCTTTTAATGTTTCTTTATGGCGGATTTCTATGGCTTACTTCAGCAGGCAATGAACAGAAAATAACCAAAGGAAAAAGCGTACTTGTTTGGGCTGTGATTGGGCTTGCTGTAATATTTATGAGTTATGCGGCAGTCAATTTTGTGATTGGCGCCTTAACTGGGAGTAGCACCACATCCACAAGCACAGAAACGATTGGAACTTGCGTTTGCACTGGCGGTGGCAGATACTCAACACAAAACACACAAGCGACATGTAGTGCTGTTTCAGCAACTTATCAACCCTGCACCTGGACTTCGGGGATTTAAAGGTATATCTTAAAGACTAAAGGCAACTTTAATCTTTAATCTTAAATCTTTAATCTCTCATACGAAAGGGGGTGATAAAAATGAAAAAAGTATTATTAGGAATAGCAGTATTTGCTTTAGTGATGATGCCTGCTGTCGCTTTGGCACAGTCACAGCCAAAGTCAAACTTGGGTCTTGACGAATTTGGATCCCAAACACAATTGGGAACAAAAGCGTTAACCGCGACAATCGCGAGTATTATTAACGTAGCAATGGGACTATTGGGTATGGTGGTTGTCGTTCTTATATTGGCAGGTGGTTTCCTATGGATGACTGCTGCCGGTAGCGAAGAAAAAATATCCAAGGCAAAGAGTTTGATCTTCGGAGGCGTAATCGGTTTGGCAATTATATTGTCAGCTTACGCAGTCGCGCAGTTCGTTGTAACATCATTGTTAACCGCAACAGCGTAAAAACACAAAAATCCTTCGAAGGTTTTTTTATAAAGAGAGCAAGCGCTTCTCCTCGGCTTTGGGCGAAACAAGTTTTGCTCAGCGTCAAAGGTGAAGCGTCTCTCTCTTTGCAAGAATGTATCAAGTACTATGTATGTAAGAAATAAAATTCTGTCCCGCAAGGACACAGTGTTGCGTAATACACTTATCTTTAATATCACAAATATGAAAAAATGGAAAAAACTTTCTCTGACCAATATTTTCGCCTTTCTATACGCTCTCCCCGCTTTCGCGCAATATGGATTGGAAGAAACAGCTGGCGCCGCAGGATTAAACACTAAACAATCTTCTTTGCCAGAAATTATTGGCTCTGTCATCGGATACTTTTTAGGATTTTTAGGAGTTCTATTTTTAATTTTGATGTTATATGGCGGGTATACATGGATGAGCTCATTTGGCAGTGCTGACAAAGTAAAAAAAGCAAAAGACTTAATAGTAGATGCCGTAATCGGTCTTGTAATTGTCTTGGCTGCTTATGCAATTACAAATTTTGTTATTGGCGCGTTAGTTGGACAAAGTCTAACTTCAACTAAATAACATATAAAAAAATTAAATAGTAAAATATGAAGTATTTTCTTTCACTTATCTTAATGGTTACTTTATTTTCTTTCATCACCTCCCCTCTTTTGGTTTCTGCCCAAACAACTGGCATTGGAAGCCAAATAAATAGCAATCTTCAATCTGTTGGAACGGGCGCGGGATTTAAATCTGAGGCTGAAACCGGTGGACTACCAAAACTAATTGGAACGATTATAAACATATTTCTAGGAATTTTAGGCGTTTTTTTTGTTATTTTAATTGTTTATGCCGGTTATACATGGATGAGCTCATTCGGCAGTTCCGAAAAAGTAAAAAAAGCAAAAGATTTAATAGTAGATGCTATTATAGGCTTAGTAATTCTTTTAGCGGCTTACGCAATTAGTAATTTTGTTGTTAGCGCTTTAGTTAAGGCAACTGTAAATTAGATACTCTAAAAAATTACATAAAAAGAAAAAGAGTTCGCGTTTGCGAACTCTTTTGATTTGGTGGGCTCCGCCTTTGGCGGAGTAAAAGAGCTAGTTCTCGGCCATCCGATTTATCGGATGCATCGGTGAAAGGTCGGGCCGAAGATGGATTTCCTTTCCACCCCAGTCCGTTCGGATAGTGAGTTGCATCTCATATGCGAGTTGAAAAGGAAGTGGACCAACGTAGAGCTGGCACTTTAGGAGATGCTCCCCCATATCAACGATATGAGAACTGCTGGCATAGGGGGGTGTCATCGGAACCAATACAACACCAGCCTTTGTTACGACCGGGGCACGAGCCACGGCACCATAACTGACTGGCAGAATAGCTCTACCGTCCAACCAGCACCTGGCACCCATGGTCTCTGATTCGTTTACGATCCGAAGTGAACGAGGGTTGCTCTTCTCCCATCCGACTGGCGGACGATGGAGAAAGCCGGCGTTGGCGGGCGGAGTTGGCGCCTGATAACGCGCGTAGTGGGGCAGGCTACCTCTGAAGGCAAGACCACGATTGTGAGCGTCCATGAGGGACTCTCCATACTGTGGCATTGGTGTTGCGCATCCGCCAGTGCAAACGACGAGTGCGAGAACGATTGCGATCAATGCGGTCAAAAACACGAAATGAATCTTCATTGGTATCTCCTTTACTGTTCGCGAACGATTTTGATTAGTTCCTTCATCCGAAGTTGTGACTTGTTGCTCTGCTTCTCCAGTGCCTTCATTCGTTCCTCTATCTCCTTGCCAGGAGTTTTTTCATCTTTCCCAACGTTCTCCTGCCTTCCAGCATTCTGCACGGCCTGAATTCCCGCCCAGGTATAGCCATAGGGCGTATCCAAAAAACCGTTGCCATAGTAGCTGGCGGTCCGTGCAAGCACCATTGCTTGGCACTTTTGCGGATTTTGTGCGCAGATGCGCGTGGCAGTGGCATCAGCTCGAATCCCTTCAGCTTCTGCCAAGGCGATGGCGACTGACTCCGGAGACGCGGTTCTGCCCTCGATCCGGAACTTCTGCGTGCCGGTTGTCTGGTACTGATAGTGAGAACATCCCACAAACAGCACCACGATACCGAGAAAAAGAAATCCCCCGGGAACTACTGAACAAATTGTGAAAAGAGCCTTCTTCATCGTTTCCTCCTGCCCATTGGGCTTTCTTGTGCAAATTTAGCCAAAAAAACTAAATTTGCATGTTTTTATTTCAGTTTAGATAACTATAACATATTTTAATACTTTTGTCAATACCCTCTTCTGACTATTTATCTAATTTTAGCCAAAAATAATCCCACCGTTTCTGGTGGGATATGCAAAAATTACATTATTTGTCCGCCTTATCATCTTCTTCCCACTTATTCACCAGCTTATCCAATTTTTCTCTCAAAGAAGGCTTACCTTCAGATGTAGTTGAAGCTACAAACTTCCGAGGAGTGGTGGGCTGAAGGTTCTCAGTCTTCGGACAATCACATTCTTGTGGGACTTTGACCTCTCTTACTACTTCTTTTACAACCCCTCTCGTTTCCGGCTTTGGCATATTCTTTAGTTTTTGACTTATATATTCAACCTTCTGCTCTATTAAGCACGTATTCATAAGGCTGTCCGAAAAAAGAAAGAACAGTAGCAAGATAAAAAAAGGATTTCTACGATGGTAAAGCCAAGTAAACGATCGACAAAGCGCGGTAAGAAATTTTCTCATCTCGATCTCCTTTTTACAAGAGCATAACAGATTTTATCGGTTTTGTCAATATCACTTCCTAAGTTCAAAAATTTTCTTTAAATATCCGACTATTGTAGGGAGAGGAACAACCCGTGAAACACGTGCTTTTTTTTCTTCCCATTTAACTGGTATTTCTTTTATTTTAAATCCAACCCGCTCTGATAAAATCAATAATTCCGTATCAAACGTCCAATGCCGATCCCGCACTTTTGGTAAAATCTCCCGTATTACTCGCTTATGAAAAAACTTAAATCCACAAGCAGTATCTTTTATTTTACTATGTAAAAATAATCTAATTAAAAAATTAAGGGCTCTGCTAGTTATTTTTCTATAAAATTCCCGCTTCACTTTTGCGCCATTAATTCTACGAGAGCCAATTATAATGTCATAATTATTCATTTCTTTCAGCACAAGATCCAATGCACCTAAATCCGTTGCCAAGTCAGCATCCATAAAACCATAAATATCCGCATCATATCGTTTCCATGCATCCATCACCGCTACCCCCTTACCTTGCTCTGGGACAAAAATATAATCTATTACTTCAAATTTTTCCGCTAACATATTCCCTATTTCCGCTGTTTTATCCTTACTATTATTATCACTAATAACAATTTTAAAATCATACGAAAAATTTGTAATCGCCTGTAGGATATCTTTAATATTTTTTTCAAGCACCGTATCTTCATTAAAGCACGGTACGACAATAATAATTTTCATTGACAATTAAAAGTTTATTTTATATATCTTATAACTGGAATTTTCATATATCTTCTCTAAAAAAGAAGCTTCGTCCGGATTCCAAGCCCAGTCCTTCTCCCATATACTATCATAAAAAAGATATTTTATACCATTATTTTTCAATATAAGCTTTTTTTCCGCATCATCCAGCGAGAGCATAAACCGTTCCAAAATAAAATATTTATTAACAAAGTCTATCGTTTCTATCCCATGACCCACAAATACTCTGCGCACAGCAATCCCGGGGATTATACCAGAATTATAAATATCAGAAATAATAAGATCGTCTTTGCTCATAATATTCTTCAACTCTTTTATTGCTTTTACTTCTTCTTTTTTAAGATAGACTACATTCCCCTGTAAGATAACGTTGTTTAAATCAAGCGCCAATACTAAAATGTATGACAACCCAAAACAAATAATAAATGCCGTTGCTGCGAATACCTTCCCCTTAATAATCCATTTCTTTTTTTCTAAAAATAAAGTTAAGGAATACGAAGCCAATATTATCAAAACAAAAGAATATCCTTCTAAAAATCTTCGCTGAACGCTAACCGGCAAAAAAATCAACATAATTTGTCCAAAAAACCATATGAGCAAAAAATAAATATTTTTAATTTTGATTTTATTTTTATATACGAGCCATAAAGACCATATGGCGAGAGGAACTAAAAGCCCATATCCGGAAAGAATAGAAAAAATATTCGGTACATAAGTGGTGCTTCCCCAAGTTTGATTTTGCCACCATGGCGTAAAAAACATTGAAAGATGATAAATAATTGATGGCAAAACAAAAATAAAAATAAGACATCCGTATTTAAATAAAAACCACGCCTCCTCGCGATTTTTCCAAAGTAAAAAAATAAAATAACAGATAAAAAGATAACTCGCAATTATAAAACTAAAAGGATGAAAGTTTGAAAGAACAAGCCCAGCAATACCGGCAGGAAAAGCATAATATAAATTCTTTTTTTCTATGGCCAGTAATGATAATAAAATTATAAGTAATAAAAGGGTTGTAGAAAAAATAAAATGGGGGGAATAATAGCTCGTGGGAAATAAAAATGCTTCCGGTGTATCGAAATCAATCGGTAATTGGTAAGCAGCCGCTTTTTCAGAATAAAAAAGAGCTATAATCGGAAAAAATAAAGCTCCTAATCCGCCGGCAAAAGCAGAAAATAAAAAAGCGAGCTTTCTCTGCCAAACGTTCTTTATAAAAAATGATATCAAAAGATATGTGACAAAAAATAATCCCGGTATTAAAAAAACTCTGGCTATTTCCATTATAGCGTTGGCGCTAAGATGCGAGGCCTTTGCAAGAAGACCCATCCCAAGCCAAAAAACATTAAACATGGGCACGGATTCTTCTTTCGCGGTGTAAAGATCTTGAAAAAACATATTTCCTTCACGCGCCTGTTCTATATAAGAAATATAAACATAACGATCAATAAAAGAATATATAACATTTCCCCGCCAAACTCCATCCTCCGGCATAAAGATAGGAACAGCAAGGCGAGATAAAGAGGTAACCAAAATCAGGCCGACTACTACCCAAACCCAAAACATCCACTCTCCCTTAGTAATAGATTTAATTAAATTTCTCACAATTAGTAATTATTAATTATTTTATAAACCTTTCCCTCCCCCTCATATAATAACTTATATTTTTCATTATTTACAAAATACTTGTCCATATTATCTATATCTCCTTCAGCAATAAAAATAATTTTTGCCTTAAAATTATTTTTTATAATATTATATGGATCACCAGAAAAATCGCCCCACGTTATATCCCGCCATTTTTGATATAAATCTTTATTATATTTATACATAAAAGTAGTGCCCAACCCGACTATATACCTATTATAATCATTATGATAAAAAAGCATTAGCCAATCATCCCAATCGCTATGAAAAATAATATCATCTTCCTCACTCGCGCCTTTGGCGATTTGCATTGCTTCGCTATATTTATCAAAAGCAAAATTATCCGCCGAACCTACCTTTACTTTCCAAAAATTTATTCCAAATGCCATTACAAACATAAAAATAAGATAACCTATAAATATTTTATAAAAAAATCTAAACCTCAAAACTCTTAATATGCTATTCTTAATCCATTGATAAATTGTACTATCCCAAAAATATTTTATGAAAACTGCTACGGATAGTACCATAAAAGGAAAAGCGTATTCAGTATTGCGTCGCGCCTTTAAAGTAATAACAAAAAATAATCCCGCCGAAATAAAAAAGAAAAAAATATCTCTTATCATCACATAATCTGGTTTTAAATATTTTTTCTTTGCCAGACGGCCAAAAAAAAGAAGCATTCCAAAAAGTCCAAATAAAAGGATTCCCCCACTATATGCCATAAGTTCTGCCGCAGAAAATCCATACCATTCCGCACCGACTCCAATTTTTGATTTATAATTAACAAGGGCAATCTGGACTGTTTGAATCCAATAAAAATTTATATTATGTGGAAAATAAGGATTTATAATTAGCCCCATCAATGAACCAAGTGTCGTTGCCAATAATGGCTTCCACTCACTTCTTTTCAAGAATACAACGATACGACGATATAACGGTGAATTGGCGACATGAGTTACTAAAATACTATTACTAATTAATGATGCCACAAAATAAACACCGGCTAAAAATATGCTTATCGGCCACCCTCCATATGCCCAAACATAAAAAAAACTTATAGCTCCAGTCAAAATATACATCCCCCACCTTCCTCTCCCCTTAGAAAAAGAATACGGAGAAGCTTTATAAATAGCAAATAATAATAAAATTACAAAAATTAGAGAAAAACCTGATGCTTTAACTAAGTCTATCCTAAAAATGAATGGCGCTCCCGATAACAATAAGAGAACAAATAAAAATGTTGCCGGAATCCTCTGGCTTTTTAAAAAAGCATAGAACAATAATATAAACCAAGTGTTTATAAATACTGTCGCTACTTTGATACCAATTAAAGGTGGAATAAGCTTTATAAAAGGCAAAAGAAAAATATGATATAAAAAATGATGATCAATATAAATATCGTTAAGCACAGTAAACTGAAGCCAATAAAAATGTCTGACTATGCCATGGCTCAGCATCATTTCGGTAATTTTGGTATGATAAAAAGAGTCTGGATCAATGAACCCAGAGTGCCCCTGCAAAAAACCAAAAAATACAAAACCAAATGCCGTAACTGCTATATATTTTATATATTCAGGAAGTCTTTTCATATATGAATGTCTATTTATAGTATACCATACCAAATGATAGAAAATTATCATTTTATGTTTTATCCATAAAGGGCTAGAACTTTACCAAAAAGACACAAAAAGCCCCGTAAAACGGGGCTTTATCATTGAGTTATATTTCGCGCTTTTCCTTTTAGCGATTTCCGCCAAGCATGGCTACGGAAACCGCTAAAGCAGCCGTTAACATATCGCAAAGTACAACATCATAACTTACTCTTAAAATAATTAACCCATGGAATATCAGTCGGGCTTTCTTTGTAAAATATCGCTAACACCAAGCTCACTAAACTACCGAAAAACAGAAAATTTAGAACCTGTTCAATCTGTGTTTTTCCGCTTACCTTATATTCAGTATAATCTATTTTATTCTTTTTGACAACCTCTTTTGTGATCCCAAAACGTCTTCTATTTTTTGACCCATAAAACACCGAATCTAAAAATAAAAATTTTAGATATTTGGAGGTTAAGTCCGGACGTTTCAACCCTTCCATTAAATGATGATTGAGCTCCGGTATGCTATGATATTCAGAAAATACCTTAGCTGTTTCGTTTATCTGATTTACGAAAATATGAGCATTTCCTTCTAAAAATTCTGCAGCTACTATAATCGGCGCCTTTTCAAATAGCTCTCTGGCCATTGACTCCGCTTCTTTTATAGATGGTGCCTGAAGATTGGAACTAATATCTTTTAACAAATTAACCCTATAATCCATTAAACCCAATTTAATAAAAATATTAAAAAGCGCGCCGAGCGCATATCCCAAACCATACCTTGGTTGATTTGATGGATTTAACTTAATGTCAAAAATAATCGTAGGATATAAATTTTTATATTTTTTTTCCAATTTGCCTCCGGATGTAATCACGCAAACTTTTGCCTTTCTACGTACTGCTTCTTCTATACCGGTAAACACCTCTTCTGTATTCCCCGAATAAGAAGACGCTATAAATAAGGTGTCCTTACTAACAAATTTTGGTGGCTCATAATCATTATAAAAACAAAAAGGCACCTTTACTTCGTTAAGCGCCTTTATTATATGCGCGGAAAGAGCGCTTCCGCCCATACCACACAAACATACATTTTTTATATTTTTGTAAGAAGATGGAAATTTTATCTCATAAGACAAGGACGATTCAAACTGAGCCAGTAAAAGCTTAATTGATTCAAATACAGAATTATATTTTTTGCTTTTTAGTTCTTTTAAAATATCCATAACGGATATATTATTGGTTCCTTGGCTTGGAAATAAAAAATTACTTTTCCATTTCTGTTGCTCTATGTTACCAATAAAAATCTCACCTCTTATAATGATATCTTACAAAAAATTTCAGCTTCTGTCAAATTCTTATTCTTCTATTTTTATTGCCTCAACCGGGCAAGCTTCTATAGCCTCTTTAAGACAGGGCGTATCCAAATTTGCGCCAGCTTTTAACTCTGCCTTAAACTCATCGTTGAGCTTAAAAACTTCGTCACACAACGCTGCGCACGTTCCACAACCAATACAAAGGTCTTTGTCTATTTTAATTTTCATAAAATTACTTATTAATTTTTTTAAAATAATCTTCTATTGCTTTATGAAGAGCCTGATCTCCCAAAACTGAACAATGAACTTTTATCGCTGGCAGACCTCCTAGATATTTTAATATATCCTGAGGCTTTATCTTTTGAGCTTTTTTTATATTCATTCCACCATTTTTTGTTATCATCTCCGCTAAAGCTGACGTAGATGCAATCGCGCTTCCGCAACCATAAGTTCTCCATCTACAATCTATAATTTTCTTGCCGGTCTTGTCAACCTTTATCCAAAATTTCATTACATCTCCACAGGCTGAAGAACCAACTTGTCCAACGCCATCAGCTTTAAATTTTTTTTCTTCACTTTCTTTCATAAACTTTATCGGATCAAAAAAGTGCTTTTTCACTATTTTTGAGTAGAACCATCCCCCAACATCACCATTTTTATTTTTTGTAGTCATATTATAATGAAGAAATTTCTGTTAACTTTTTAACAATTTCCGGCAAAACTGCTATTACATAATCCAGATCAGATTTTTTGGTATCTCTACCAAGTGTAAAACGCAAACTATTATGCGCCATTTCATGTGACCGACCAATCGCCAAAAGAACATGGGAGGGCTTTAGCGAGCTTGAACTACAAGCAGAACCGGTTGAGCAATAGATACCCTTACTATCTAAATATAAAACCATTGCTTCACCTTCAACACGAGGAATAGATATATTTATATTATTTGGTAAACGAAATTTTATATCACCATTTAATTCCGCTCCTCTTATTTGACCTAAAAGTTCTTTTATAAAATAATCGCGAAGTTTTATGAGACGGACGCTCTCTTTTTCTTTTTCCGCCTGCGCCAATTCTAATGCTTTTGCTAATCCAACGATTGACGGGACGCTTTCTGTCCCTCCACGTAATCCGCTTTCTTGGCCTCCACCAAAAATTAAAGGCTGTAATTTAATACTTTTTTTTACAAAAAGCGTGCCAACTCCTTTCGGCCCATATATTTTACTTCCATTCAAAGTTAGCATATCAACTCCTAATTTTTGTATATCCAAATCCAACGCTCCTGCCGCCTGACAGGCATCTGTGTGAAAATAAGGGAAACTTGTTTCTTTCTTTTTAGTATTATCTCTAATTATTTTCGCAATCTCTTTTATGGGCTGTATTGTTCCAATTTCATTATTCGCATACATTATAGAAACTAAAATCGTATCTTTTCGCAAAGCCTTTTTTAATTCATCTAATTTTATAATTCCATCTTTTCCTACCGGTAAATAAGTTATTTCAAATCCTTCTTTTTCTAATTCTTTGCATGCCTCAAGAACGGCAGGGTGCTCAATCTTTAGGGTAATGATATGTCCACCTTTTCCTTTATTCGCTCGCGCTGTGCCCAAAATAGCCAAGTTATCACTTTCTGTTCCTCCTCCTGTAAAAATAATTTCTCCGATTCTGCAATTCAAAATTTTAGCAATCTTCTCTCGAGCGCTTTCTATCGAATCTTTAGCGACTTTTCCGGAACCATGAAAACTAGAAGGATTGCCAAACTTATCATTAAAAAAAGGAAGTATTTCCGTTAATACATCATCCCGAACTTTTGTTGTTGCGGCATTATCCAAATAAATATTTTTCATACTATTTTAATTTTTGACAAACTTTTTGTTATTTCTTTTTGCATTTTTGGCCATATATCTTTTGACGGACATTTGTGTCTTATGTTGCATGCCCCGCCTACACAATGCAAAATTTTTATCGGTCCCTCTATTGCCTCTATAATATCAAGCATACTAACATTTTTCTTTTTTAGACGATAGCCTCCGGCAGAACCACGGTATGACTCTATAATTCCTGCTTTTTTCAGCTGTTTCGCAACTTGCTCCAGATATCTCTGAGACAATTTCAGATATTTACTGATCAATGTTGTTGGAGTGGCAGATTTGGCTTTGTATCCCGCCAAAAAAGAAACCATCATAACTGCATGGTGCGTCTTTGAAGATATTTTTAAAATTTCTTTCATAATTTTTTTATCCTATAAACCTATCTTTCTTTTGGTAATCCCTACTAAATTGATAGGGATTACTTTTAAAAAATAAAAAGGATCTATTTCCTTGTTTAGATAATACTATATTTTTATTTATCTGTCAAATCTTTTTTATTCCCCCTCTACCCTTCTATCTCTACAATCTCATACTCGCCGAGATTATCCATTTTTTCAACTTCATATTTCGCGCCTTCCGCTAAAGTAGCTTTTGAAAGTATTATTAAATTAAATTGTAAATTTTCCGGGCTAATTGTTTCACCGTGTTCAAAAATATCACCTATTTTTATATAAGCGCTTTTTATTTTTTGTAGATTATTTTGCCTGCCAAACTCCAAAATCTGTTTTATTATTTTGTCTGCCAAATGTAGGTCGTGCATAAATATTAAAAAATTATGATTGGATTAGTGTGTTGCGCAACTAATGCACGGATCATAAGCGCGAACTAATGATTTTATCTTCAAAGCACGCTCGGCATCCGGTAAATCCTTTATTTGTAATAAATATATTTTTAGGGAGTGCTCTAAATCATTTAGAAATTGCGCTGTCGGTGTGATTGTATTAGAATCAATGATTCTGCCATCTTTCCCAATTTTATAGTAATGAATAAGCGTTCCGCGCGGTGCCTCAACAGAACCAATCCCCTCTCCTTCCCGCAATTCAATCTTCTGTCTCGAAGAACGCGGAATATTAAGGGATAGTAATTTTTCACAAATATTTTTTATTTCTTCTATTGCATGCACAACCTCTATCCACTGAACAATTAAATTATAAAATTGATTGCTTTTAATTTTATCTTGAGGTAATTTTTTAAATAATTTTTTCGCTTCTGGATTTAATAACTCGTGCTGATTCAACATCCTTGCCAGAGCACCAACAAAATAATGACGATTATAAAGTTCTGTCTCTTTTACTACGCTCTTCGGTTTTTGTAATTCTTTTATTGTCCCATAAAATTTTTCCAAGCTCATATCCAGTCCTTGGCCGGAAATAATCCTCTCATCATCGCCATAAAAATTATATTCTTCTTTTGAGCTGTTAGAAACAGGACGAAGTTCTGTTTCTAATTCCGGTAATTTTACTTTACCTGCCAAAAAAGAATAAAAGTTTAATGCTGATTTCAAATTTTTATCACAATCTTTTAAAATTTCTTCAATCTTACTTTTATTCGGTAAAACTTTAAATCCTCCGACTTCGGTTGAAATGGGATGAATCGCTCTACCACCGACTATTTCCATAATTTTTATGGAAAAATCACGCAAAGAAAAAGCTAATTCAGTTTCTTTCGGATATTTTTTTATCAATTTTAAGTCATTGGTTTCTCCCAAAAAATCCGGACCCGACAAAAGAGCGATATGGACAACATGAGATTGTATTATCTCGCCCAACATCAAAAGTTTTCTAAATAAAATAACAACCTTATCAACCTTAACTCCCAAGGCATTTTCCAACGCCTTAATAGAAGACATATTGTGTACCACGGGGCAAACTCCACAAACCCGACAATTGATAACTGGAATGTCCTGATACGGCCTTCCACGTAATATCCCCTCTATTAGTCGCGCACCTTCTAGAACATCGACAAATGCCTCTTTTATATTTCCATTAAAAAGCGAAGCTTCAAAACCCATATGCCCTTCTATCTTATCTATGTGATTTATTTTTATTTTCATAAATAATTATTTCGTTTTTTGTTTTTTTTCTTTCATAATTTTTTCAATCTTATCCTTTACTCCAAATATCTCCAAAATTTCTTCTCTTCTTTTTTTACCTGCCATTTTATCTATCAATTTAAAATGACTATCAAAATTAGCCCCCTCATAAGGACCACGGCAAGCTTCGCAAGGCATTTTTGACTTTAAACAAATTGCACCACACCCACCAAGCGTAATCGGACCCATACACGGCTCGCCTTTCATTAATATACATTCATATCCACGTCTCTGGCATTCATAACAAACCGTCCTTTGTGCTATAATTGGTTTTCTCCCGCTTATCAAATCATACGCAATCCGTAAAAATTCTTTTGGATTTATCGGACAGGTCGGGATATTATAATCAACCTTAACAATATCTTCCATATCCATTACCTCGTTATTCTCTATTGTTTTGGGATATTTATATATTTCTGCCGCCAACTTTTCTTTTCCACGATAATTCTTCATCTTATGAATTCCACCAAATTGCGCGCAATTGCCAAGGGTCACAAAAATTTTGGCATACTGCCTTGCTTTTTTAGCTACTTCCAAATTTTTGCCTGTTATTGTAGAACCCTCAACAAACGCCACATCAAACGGCTCCCAACGCATTGGCTCGTCTTCCAAAAATTTGTATTCAACAAGTTCTACCCCTTCTATCGCCTTAAGGAGTTCCCTTGGTTTTGTTGAGATTACATTTTCGCACCCCTCACAAGAAGTTAGAGAAAATATCCCGATTTTAATTTTTTTATCTTCCATAATTAGCCAGTCTTAAGTTTATATTTGTCCAATATTTTAACTGAGCTACGTCTTCTTCGCTCAACACCTCACAAAATGAACTCCAATGAAATGATATCCAATCACCAATATTTACTTTTCCAAACTCATAAAATATCTTTTTTGAAATGATTTCTCCAAAAACCAATTGACCATTTTTGAAAATAAGCGGACGATATAAAACATTTATTATGTTTCCCTCTAGACTTTCTGTTTTACCCCAGCCTATTCTACATTCGTCCATCGTATATAATGTATGTAGATTTTCCGTGTGCCCCGTTCTCTTCCATATATTAAAAACATGAAAAGAATGATGCGCATTTGCCCCGACTGGAATTTTTTCGCCCAATTCCTCAATGGACTTCTTCGTCAATTTCTTTTTTATCTTTAAATCATCAATTAAGTGATAAAACAATCTCGCACCTCCAGAATTTTCTAAAAAATTATTCCCAACCCAATAAGCACGCACGACTTTTTCATTAAACAAATTTTTTTCTTTATTCGTATGAGCAATATGTCGGAGGTATGGATGTAACGTCTCAAATTTTTCTAGATTTTCTATAAGCCCAGCATCTGTTTCCTCTGCTTTTATATATTGAAATAATTCCTTGTTTTGATCCGGACCACAATATCCGAGCCGATTTGGACGGTATGCATATTTTGCGCAGTACAAAACACTACTTTGTTGATTCAATTGCAAGCTCATAATTTTCTTTAAATCTAAACTTTAGAAACATCAATATTCCTCCTACGGATAGAAATGAAATCGCTAATTGATTTAATGTGAAAGCTCCGGTTATAAAAATACTGTTTAATAAGGTAGTAACCGCAAAAGCCGGAACCAGGGCAACACTCACAACTGAAGCTGGCGCAAATTTTAAGGCTTTGTACCACGTAAATACATAACCAAATAACAATGCCGAACTCAAAACAAGCCAACCGATATTATTATAATTAATAGCAGAAATAAATCCGCCCCTGCCTGTAAAAAATAAAAATATTATTAAAAATACCGCGCCAAAAAACATTCTTCCCCAAGCGACAATCTCCGAGCTTAAATGGCGTAAAACTTTTTTTGCCAATATAAATTCTACTGCCCAAAATAAAGTTGCGCCAAAGACAAATAAATCACCTATTCCAAAGCGCCATCCGTTAAATCCGGTCAACATAAAACTTCCTAAAAATAAAATAGGCAAAGCCAAAAGCTGATAACGAGAAAACTTTTCTTTTAAAAATATCGCCGCCAAAATGCCCACCCAGATAAACAATGTTTTATGAATTAGAGCCGCATTACCAGATGAAACCATCATTAACCCTTTAAAAAACATTAAAAATGGAATAGCGCCCCCAATAAGCCCTATTAATAATAGGTAAAACCATTGTTTTACATCCATTTTCTTTAATTGTTTTAAAAATCTCGGCATAAAAATTATTGCTAAAAATAAAATTGCAACTGGAATGTTTTTTACAGCAGTAAAAATGTATGGATCGCCAAATTTTGCGCTAGCAAACTTGTTAAAAAATACCGCAAAACCACTTATTATAGCCGTGGCTAATGCCAAATAGATACCTTTATTTTTCATATTGAGCATATAAATTATTTATTTCTTCTGCTTCTTCTTTGGTTATTTTTTTTATTGCAAGATCGGCATGAAGCAGAACCCAATCACCGATACATATATCGGGAATTAAAGAAATTTTAATATTAAAATTTTTATCTTTAACTTTTGCGTAATTGCCTGTTAATTGTATAATCTGCGCGGGTATTGTTAAACACATATTATAATTTTACTCCTGCCTTATTCAGCATTTCTAATGTAAAAACCGGGCCGTCTTTACAGACATAATATGGACCGATTGCGCAGTGCTGACAAACACCCACTCCACAATGCATTCTACGCTCCATTAATAGATAAGTTGCTCTTGGTAAGCATTTATCACCTAATGCCTGGATACAAAATCTATACATTATCGGCGGACCACACATTATAACCGACGTCGGCGAAACGAGTTCAATTTCATTAAATAAATCCGTAATCATACCTTTATGATATTTCCCCGATCCTTTTGGGGGATTCTCTAACGCAACCTGTACATCAACATATTTTTTCCATTCTTTTTGTTCTTCTTTAAAAAGAATGCTTTCTTCCGCACGAGCGCCATAAAGAAGTTGAACTTTTCTATCTTTATATAAACCTTTTTCAATTATATATTTTATAATCGGCCGAACGGTTACAAAACCACACCCTCCTCCTAAAAATAAAATATTCTTTGGCTCTAAATCTTCTAATGTTTTAAATCCGTTTCCAAGTGGTCCACGTACAAGAAGCTCATCACCCTTTTTAAGCGAACCTAATTTTTTGGATAAATTTCCGACACGGCGGATACAAAATTGAAACTCTTTATCATTTAGCGGTGAAGAACAAATATCAAAAGGGGCCTCTCCCCATCCGGGAAAACCAAGCATCGCAAATTGTCCGGCACGAAAACTAAATTTTGAGCTGTCCTTCATTCGTAAAGTTAAAATGACCGAACCATCGGCTTCTTCATAAGAATCAACAATGCGAGCGAGTTTTGGTAAATAAATATTATCCATAAATTCTTAACTACTATTTTATTTTTTGGATTCTTTTAGTATTCGTTTGATATTTTCAGTTATATTAATACCCACCGGACAAACTATAGTGCACCTGCCACAGTCAACGCAACCGGGAAGCCCATATTCATGCGGGATACGAACAAACTTATGATAATACCAAAATTTTATTTTTTCTGCCGGACTATTCAAAAATTTATGTCCGCCGGCAATCCGCGTAAAATCGTCATAAAAACAATTACCCGAACAACGTTCTATTTTTTTATCCGGACCTAAAACCGATTCAATATCAAAACAAAAACAGGTTGGACAAGCAACCGTGCACTTTCCGCAAGCAAGACAAATTTCTCCAAGCTCCTCCCATAATTTGCTATCTTGTGACTTTTCAATTGCTTTCTTGATTTCTAAAACTTTTTTATCCTCTTTGCGTGGAGTATAGTTTATTTTTTTATATTTTAATCCGCATTTTTTCAAAATTTCTTCGCCCTTATCACTTTGCACATAAAATTTTCTATCTTCAATAAAAATATCAAAGATGGTATTTTCTAAAATCTTTTCATCAATTGTAAAAAAAGATGACTTATAATTTTTTATTGAGGTCGCAGAGTATCCAATAATCAATAATTTTTTTCGATTATTTTGATAATAAATATCATTTTCAAATACCCTATCATATAGTTCCAACGCCTTAATATCGAAAATGCTCATTCCAAACAGCGCTCTTTTATCTGGCTTATTAGGCTCTTCTTTTGGCTTGCCATTTTTATATTTATACAATATTTCACGAATTGGCATTAAAAAATATTTATACGGCCTATGAGAAACTTTTTTCAATAATTCTATTTCTGGAGCCACATCAAACTCTAAAACACACACCTCTTCGTCTTGTATTTGTGGACCAAATATTTTATAGCTATCTTTCTTCAGTTGTTTAATGATTTTATTTATCATATAAATCTATTATATATAAAATAATACAAGAAATCAAAAAAATATTGTCTTAGCTTTAGATTATATCAAATAATAAAAAATATCCACAAAATGCGGATATTTTTTATTATTTTTTTGAACCATTCCTATTCTCTGCGTATTATTCTTTTTTATCTTTTTTATCTTCTTTGTCGGTTCCGATATATTTTTTTATTTCTTTTAAGAACTTGAGATAGTGCACTAATAGCCTACTTTCTCTGAGTGTTAACCGACGCTTTTGTCGCATTGCTTCCAATGCCTTAAGATGCATATTTAACTCTAAGGTTAATTCTTTTAATTGGCTTACTCTGATATAAGGTGCAACCTTCTCCCGCCATCTCTTTTTCTCTTTTCTCTTTCTCATAAAGAGAATGTAATAAATCAAGAAATATAAATTGATTCCTAAGAGTATCAGTAAAATCAATATAAACCATAGATATTTCAATATTGTAGCGCCGATAAGTCCTATTAAGCCACGAGATACGGTAATAGTAATCTTATTACTTGGACCACTCTTTGCTCCCTTATCATTCTCTACTTCTGCCCATACGCTGTAAGGCCCCGACTTTACACCCTCAGGTGAAATATAGGCGAAGCTTCCATCTTTGTCTGCCCTTACCTTCTCTTCTGTTGCCGTTTCCCCATCTCTCTGAACCCAAATTATAACCTGAATGCTAGGATATTTAGTTGTACCATCCACCTTAAGCTTATCTCCCAAAGATAATGTTTCTGGATACTTTGTTAATACAGGAAGTTCCAGTCCTTCTACTTGTCGTGTTAAGGTAACTTCTTTAAAGTTTCCCGCCTTATCTACCGCTCTTATATTGATAGAATGCTCTCCAGAATCTAGTATTGGCATTTGATATTCTCCGGTTCCATCATCTTGCCAAATAATAGCGTCAGCACCATCAATGTTTATTTCGTAATGATCTATACCTGATGTTTTATCAAATGCTTCTAATTTTATAATTGGTTTTATGTCTGTTATCTCTGTTGATTTAAAGACAGCGGTAAATCTTTCTGGTTCTTCTGTATCTATATTAAATCCAAAATGAGTAATTCCGCTCCAACCGGCAGAATTCCTTAAACGAATATGAAAATACCAAATTCCCTCATCAACATCCCTAAATGTCCAGAATGTTCTTAGTCCGTCTGAGATAGTTCCTGGATTGGTTAGAGGATTTCTATCCGCTAAAACATTTATCCCCGTGACGTCGCTCGTTATCCTCCAGCTGAACGTAGGGCTGTTATTTGAATACCATTTGAGTGAATCGGGGTGCGTTGCGGATGAAACTTTGGGTGCGGCAGGAACACCCATAATTCCCGTAGAAGGGAGAGAGGGGGGGTACTTTTTTTTCAGTAGGAGCTATTAAATTGAAAGAGGCCTCACCGCGAGTTTTTAATATATCTGTTCCTAGACCATCATTAGCCCGAACTGCTGCCGAAGAAAAAACCAAAGAAGCAACGCCTGCTTTTTCCGCTTTAAAAACAATGCCGAAAAGTTTTCCGCTGGAACCATTGTATCCAGGTGTCGGTAACCCACCATTAAAACTTATCGTTCCGTTATTATTTGAAAAGGATGGAGGCTGGACCCATAAAGAGAAGGCCGATCCTGATTGGTTTAAAGAGACCACACTTAAATACTCTGTAGGAAAGTTTATTATTCCTTCTGCATTATTTATAGCCTCTCCCTTTGTATCAATATATGCATTAACGGTAAATATATTATTTATTGTATAGCTTCCTGTGGAAGGCTGAAAATAAATAGACGCTGCGTTTGCAACCTTAGGAATAAAAATAAAAAATACAAAAAGTAAGGTAGCACTTATTTTAAGCCCTAGTTGGTTTTTAAAAAATATACTAATTTTTTTTATTTTCTGTTCCTCCATTTTATAAATATCCTAGATAAAAAGAAAAATAAAATAAATAATATTACTACGCAAGACAAGATAACTATATATCTAAATTGAATTGCTTGTTTTTCTTGTGGTAAATTTCTTGCCGCCAGTTCTGCTTCTCGCCTATTTCCTACTTTATCCACAGCCACTACTTTTATTATACTACTTAAATTTTGATCCTTCAACAAAAAAGGCGACTTTGCACGGACTGCCGAGCCCTCTCCTTCTTTAACTTCATAATAATCAATACCTGAGCTAGTATCTGTGGTGGAAAAGGTTATAAAATACTGGTTACTAAAAATGCTCGGACTTTATCCTATCTCGATAGTAAATTCTTCCGGCGGGATACTATCGTTACCCAATATTTCGCTCCATTCATCTTTTGGTAAAACATCCTGTGGACGACCTTGTATCATAAATTTTGCAGGCTGTTGCCATGGATTCAGCTCAGTTCCTAATCCATCATTTAAATATAATGCCAAATCATCACCAAAACTTAATTCCGCCTCCCCTTCGTTAGTCGCACTAAATATAATTTTAAAAAGTTCGCCTTCACCTTGCCATCCACCTCCATGTCCTCCAATAAAATTAATTTCTCCTTTTTTATTAGAAAATTCCGGCTCTTTTAACCAAACATTAAAAATAGAGTTCCCACTGCTCAAGTCCTCTACTTTTAATTTATTACTATCAAACAAAATTTTTCCTACAACAAAAGGGGAAATGCTCCCATTTATAAATATGAAAGGAGTTAAAAATGATAAATATATGAGCCCTTCCAAAATAAATAAAATTATCTTTTCAGCTTGCTTATTATTTGTCATAAAAAATAAAAAATGCCTTATGGTTTATTCTTATTTTATTCCCTCCCTGTAGCCGTGTCAATAAAAACTGCGAAAAACAAAAAACACGCCTATCTAGACGCATTTTTTGTTTTTTTACTATTTCTTTTGGCTTTGACCATTTCCGTTTTGTGCGCTGTCCGAACCTTTTGTCCCACTGTTTCCAAAGCTATCGGTGGTTTCTGTATCATCAGTAATTTCTGTATCATCGGTGGTTTCCGCATCATTAGTGTTTCCTACTTTTTCTTGCTGGTTAACTCTTTGCTGTACTTGAATTTTATCATCTTCTCCTTTATTTTGTTGTTGCAATTGAAGATCTTCCATTACACGCACCCTTTGTTCAAGTTTGTCTTCCAATGCTTTTTTTTGCGGTTCATCAAATTTTTGCAATTGCACTTGATACTTTACATTTGAACTATCGATAACTTTTCCAATTGCTTCCTTTGCATTTTCCGGTACCTGACTAAAAACTTTTGTAAGAACCTCTCCGTGTCGTAAGAACCCTTCTGTTATTTTTGCTCTTAGTGCACTAATGTCTATACCTGTTTTTTCCGCTTTTGCAATCTCAAGTTCAATCCGTTTTTGATATTTATCTTGTATCCCAAGAGCCTTTTCTATTAATTGCTGACTTCGCTCTTCTGTGCGAGTTTGTTTTGTTTCCGCTAATAATTTTAGTTCTGCTAATTTTTCATCTGCATATTTTAATACCTTTTCTGCTCTTACATCTGCCTGAAATGAAAACCAAATATCCAAATTTTCTACTAACTGTTCTAAAAAATATAATGGATGCTCCGGTGTCCAGCCCGCATCAGGCAATGCATCTTCGGATGTTGTTGTAACTTCTTGCGCCAAAACCGGTAAAGCTAAAAAACAAAGCGCAAGCGAAAGAATACAAATTCTTATCTTCATATTATTTTGCAATTAATTATTATATCAACAATAATAAGGAACGAAAAACAATTATTGTATAAATACAAATGATTATGCAATTATTTATTTTAAAAATTTTAGTTATCTAGTTATTATCTATACAATAACATAAAAATAAAAAAAGAAAACCCGTTGAAATTAATCAACGGGTTGTTTGGTGAGATTTGTTACTTTGCACGCATCCGTTCCAAAACGGTTTGCGCACGGCGAAGCTCGGGATAGGTGATAGAGCTCCAGTAAACTGTCAGGTGGGCCTTGGCGCTTTGTCTCGCGCCGAACTGCGGATTGCCGATAGGCTCGACGACGGACTGGGATAGCCCGCAGAGAGATGAGCCTGACAAGGGCTCCAGCCGAAAGGTTCTCGGCTTCGGCAAGGACTCGCTTGCGAGGATATCCTCTGTCGCCTCACGCATCACACGCACTTGAGACTTACAATCAAGCCCCATCTGCATCACGTGAATATTGAGCGAAAGCGACGCTGGCATTCCGATCTCGGAAGCCGGGCTAACAATGAGCGGAAGCTCGCTTGCCAGTCGGGATCCGTTGTTCGCGCCGGCGCATCCGAAGATACCCAATGCGACCAGAAACCACAGGTGTGCGAGAACGAGCAACTTGGTAGCAAACTTCATATCCTCCAAAAACTCATTTCTCGTTCGACGACGTCTATTCTCGTTCCATCCTTGGTTATATTTCATTGCATTTCTCCTTGTCTTTGTTTTGCGGTTTATTGGCAGTCAATTTGCTGAATGTTTCCTAGAAGCATTTCCGCTCTCTTTGCTTTGTTTATTTTTATTATTTGCCAAGTTAACGAAATCTCGGCAACGGTTTTCTGTCTGTAAATACTCCTCAAAAAAACACGGAAAATCTCCGGAGTCGGAACATCAGACTCCTTGAAACGTTGAGAAAGGTTGTCCTTGACGCACTGCCAAGGATCGCTGTCTGTCCATGTACCATGAACTACAACGTCAACGTTCCTCGCTATACCAAACGGTACGATTGATATCTCCACGTTTGCCTTTTGCGCAGTGCTCACACAGCCACAAAAGAAAAGTGAACACAACGCCAAAACGATGACCTTATGATGCGTAGCCTGCATGCGGAGTCTCCTTTTTTTTGACTTTGGAGAAAGCGTCTCGTATCGAGACGCCCGATACAAGGCAACTTTCTGCGGTTTTTGTACTAAAATTTTAACGAACTAAACTTAAATAAGTATAGCATATTTTTGACAATTTGTCAAGATACTTAACAAAAAATTAGCTTAATTTAGATAAAAAAGCACGGCTTGAGCCATGCTTATTCATATTTTCTGTCTAAAAGTCTAAACATAACTAAAAAGGTTACCAACCCGACAATAAAACCTCCAAGTATGTCTACAACAGCATGTTGCTTCACGGTTAACGTTGAAACAGAAATTAAAATAGCGGCGACTGTGCTCAAAATTCTAAATCTTAGAGAAAAACGCCAGTTGACAAATCCAATATACGAAACAGAGCTCACATGAAGTGACGGAAAAAGATTATGCGGTCCGTCAACAAAATAGATAGCACGAAACAAAAGACCCATAAGCCCGCTCTGTGGAACAATCTCATCCGGACGAGGCATTGTTGTGGGAAGCATAAAAAATATCGCAGACGAAACAAAAGTGATAAGCCAGTATCCACCAACTACCCGAAAAAAATCTCTATATTTAGGAACAGTAAAAATAGCTGTTGCGAGATATGGAAAAATTAAATAATAAATAAAAATCGTCCACGGAATAAATGGAATCTTTTTCTCAAAATTAAACTGAATATTATATGACCCCATTACTCTGCCCCAACTATTGGCCAAAAGATAAAGGCCTCCTCCAATAACCATAAGCACCGAACACCAATATACTCTTTTATAAAATTCTTCCGGTTTTTTCAATGTGCTTCTCCTTATTATCTTTAAACACTATGCACTATATACTATTTACTATAAAAACTATCTTTTGTAAATAAAAAAGCCGCGGAAGGGCGGCAAATGTTTTTATCTTTCGTGAAGCCAAAAGCTGAATTCACTATTCATATTATTAATCTTAAACGCAATATAAATAATAAATGCAAACCTACTTAAGCTATTTTGTTCCATAAATGTTTCTACGTAACGCTCTCCTATATGCATGGCCCACATATGAGGGAAAATCTTTCCAATCGGCAAGTGCATATGACTCGTTACTTCTGCTTCCCCCAATACAAATTCTACTCTGCCTTTTTTATCCGTTAATATCACGCGGACTCTTTTGTTATTAACCAAAATTCTTCTCACTTCCGCGCTATCCGGGATAATCACTGAAAAGGTATAATTTTCCACGACTTGGGAAAGATTAAACTTGTTCCAGTCAGAGATATAAACCACCGGAAGCATCCCTCCTCCTTTTCAAGAAGTATTTATCACTCTACTATAAAAATAAAAATTAATCAAGACTTCTTAAAAATATCATGAGACCAATACCAAATAAAAAAATAATAAATGAAGGTATAAATTTTGACCACTTTTCTTCTTTTTTTAATTCTGGTAATAAGTCTGCCGCAGCAATATAGATGAATCCACCAGCAGCAATAGGCAAAAGATAATAAACAAAGCTATCGGAACCTACTAAAAAATATCCAGCCAACCCCCCGAGCATTGCCGCTATGGCTGATAAAAAATTAAACATAAGAGCTTTCAGTTTGCTGAAACCGGCATAAAGCAAAACTCCAAAATCGCTTATCTCTTGCGGAATCTCATGTAAAATAATCGCCAAAAGAGACACTACCCCTAATTCAATATTAACCATAAACGTTGCCGCTATAATTAACCCATCAATAAAATTATGAATTCCATCACCAATAACGTTCATATAACCAAAGGTATGTATGTCACAGTGGCTTTTATGACAATGCCTCCAGTGTAAAATCTTTTCAACTAGAAAAAAAATAACAAAACCAACTATAACTAAAATATAAGGTATCAAGCTTCCGTCTAACGCTTCTATAGATTCTGGTAATAGATGCAAAAAAGCCCCTCCCATCATTGCTCCGGCAGAAAGTCCAACTAGAACCAATAAGATTTTACTTAATATTTTTTGTTTTAATAAAAGAGTTAAAACTCCGATAAAAGATATCAAGCTAACCAAAAAAGTGGCGCCTAATATATAAAATAATGTTTGCATAAAAGTATCTAGAAAACCTAAAATAGATTCTCTTAATTAATTCCTTCCAAAAGATTAGTCCCTGTCATTTCGGGAGCTATCGGAAGGCCGGCTGTTTTTAAAATCGTTGGCGTTACGTCAGATAAAAGCCCTGTTGGCGCAAGAAGAGAGAGGTCTCCATTATTTATCTCTTGCATTGACTTGCCAATCCAATCTTTTCTAACTGCAACAAATGGCACAGGATAAATACTATGTTCTTTATCAATTTTTCCTGTATTTACTTTGACAAGTTCTTCGGCATTCCCATGATCTCCAACAATAAAAACCGCGCCTCCATAATTTACAGTTGTATTAACAACCCGAGCTAAACATTTATCTAAAAATTCAACTGCTTTTATACTCGCTTCCAAATTTCCAGTATGCCCCACCATATCCGGATTAGCATAATTTATAAAAATAAAATCATGTTTCCCCTCTTTAATTGCTTTTATGACATCATCCGTAACTTCAACTGACGACATCGCCGGAGTCTGGTCATAACTTGAAACCGCAGGAGAAGGCACAAGTATCCTATCTTCGCCTGCAAATTTCTCTTCTACTAAACCATTTATAAAAAAAGTAACGTGAGCATATTTCTCTGTTTCGGCAATATGTAATTGGCGAAGTCCATTAGCACTTATAATTTTAGCCAGCGGATTTTTTACAATAATCGGAGGAAAAATAATTTTAACTGGCAGACCTTTTTCATATTCTGTCATTGTTATAAAATCTAATCCGCCCAAAAACTGCCTATCAAACTTTTTAAAATCAGGTAAAACAAAGGCCTGTGTTATCTGTCTGGCTCGATCTGCGCGAAAATTAAAAAATACCATCGCATCTTCCGGACTCACTGTCGCAACGGGCTGATTATCTTTTCCAATAATGACCGTCGGACGAAACTCTTCATCAAAGATTTGTTCTTTATATGATTCTTCAATAGCGCGTAATGGATCTTTATGTAATTTTTCCGCAGACCCTTTCACAATCAAATTATACGCTGCTTCTATTTTTTTCCAGTCCTTATTTCTATCCATGGCAATTTTTCTTCCACAAAGAGTAGCAATTTTTCCCACTTTCAACTCATTACAATATTTGATTATTTCGGAAGCAAATATTTTACCACTATCTTTGTCTGCATCACGTCCGTCTAAAAATAAATGTAAAAAAACATTTTTTATATCTTTTTCTTTACAAAAATCCAATATTGCCTTGAGATGTCTGGTATGAGAGTGCACGCCTCCGTTTCCCAAAAGCCCCATTATATGAAATTTGGAATTATTCTTTTTTGTCTTTTCGAGGGCTTCCAAAAAATATGCATTATTCTTAAAAGTTCCGTCTTCTACTGCTTTATCAATTCTTGGTAAACTTTGATAAATTAAAACACCGGAGCCAATATTCATATGTCCGACTTCGCTATTACCAACTTCTCCTTGCGGAAGACCTACGTTTAGACTCGCTGCCTCCAAAAGCATCGTTGGAGAGTATTTTACCATCTTATCAAAATAAGGCATCTTTGCACTTGAAATGGCGTTACTGGACGAAGGGCTAGTAATACCAAAACCGTCTAAAATAATGAGCACTATTGGTTTATTTTTTAATGACATAAAATTAAATTAAGCGAGATCACCTGTTTCTGAAATATTTTTCTCTTTTTTATTACTTAAAAAATCATCAAAAATATCTTTTATTCTTCCGTCTAATTCTTTCAAACCTTCGGCATACTGAGATTTTTTATATTCATCATCTGCCTTTTCATACCATACGACATGCATATTGCGGTCATAAATAATCTTTGTAAGCTCTGGCAATAATTTTATTTTCTCATCAGGATCATTAATCCCATATTCAGAAAAATATTGTTCAATTGATTTTTGTTCTATATTTAGCATAGATAAAAAATTAATTATGAATTTATATATTAAGTATATTTTATTCCGAGTTGTTTTGCAAATAAAAACATCCCTCAAAGAGGGGCGTTTTTATCTTTTTTAATTACTGCCTTCTGTTGTTTCTGGAGTATTTTTCATTCCTCCAAATGGACCGGGTCCTCTGCCGGGTCCTTTGCCAGCCGGCGCGCCTTCAGGTTTTGGTGGCAGAGTCTTTCCCATAGAAATCATTTTTGCGAGCTGAGTTAAACGATGAGCATTCTGAAGCTCTATAAATGCTTCGCCGTATTTTTCTTCGCCTAATTTTTCTTTTCCATTATCATAAGCATCTTTCGCTTCATCAAGTTTCGCTTTGGCGTTATCAATATCTTCTTGAACCATTTTTGTCTGATTGTCACTGATATATTTTTCAACTTCTGTGATTTTATTTTCCGCCATTTTCATTATTCCTTCTACTGCTTCTTTAGGTATTGTATTATCACTTTTTATCCGAGTTTCCAACTCTATTCTTTTTTGCTCCATAAAATCTGCTTTTTCTTTAAATTTTTCCGCAAAACCCATATCGCCCTCTGCTAATTTTTCAAACTGGTCACCAACCTTCGCAAAAATATGTTCACGCGCTTTTAAAGAATTTTCCAATCTGGATGCAATTCCCAACGCTGGACCGGCCATCCCCATATCTTTCATTGCTTCCAAATATTTTTCTGCAAAATCCATTCGTTCATTTATCTTTTGTTGAAAATCATTTTTTTGTTCTTCGGTTATTTTTCCATCTTCATATAATTTTTCCAGCTCGTCTAAACGTCTTTCAACTAAGTCTGCTTGCCAACCGGCTTTTGACTCGGATGAAAATTTCATCCAGCCACGCATTCCTTCTGTTATATTTTTAACAGGGTATAATATTTCGTCTGGCAAAGAATCTTCTGCCGCATAAGCAGTCGCTCCTCCACCAAAAATCACGGCTAAAAGTAACGCTAAAGATATCATTTTTGTAGGCATAAATAATTGCATATTTAATTTTAAGCTAGGAAGCTGTGGCTTCCAATTTATATATTGCGAAAATCTATTATCTTTCATAGAGTTTCTTTCCATAAAAGACGCAAGCTCCTCACGAATATTGTTTTTATCTTTTGGGTTTAAGTTAGTCTGCATATTTTTTTAATTTTTTAATCGCGCGATTTAAATTTACAGAAACCCAATTCTCGCTTTTTTCCAAAATTTGCGAGATTTCTTTCGGACCCATCTGATTTATATAACGCATGAGAATAAGGTTTCTTTCACTATCCCGTAATTTCTTCATAGTCTGCAACAGCTCTTTTGCTTCTGCTTTCATTATTATATTATTGTTTTGAGTTATGCTGATTTCAAACCCAGCCTCTATAAAACCATCTAATGAAACCGCCTTTTTCTTTCTTGACTCATCAATCGCCAGATTAGTCGCAATTCTATAAATAAGCGCTTTAAGATTATCAATCTTTCTGCCTTTTGTAATATAAATCCATGCACGAGTAAATGACTCTTGCATTAATTCTTTTGCTCTTTCGCCGTCATAAACACGAAAATAAAGGTGGCGGTAAATGCCATCTGCCAACTCATCATAAATTTTTATGAATTGTTTTTTCTCGGTACCTTTTTCTATATTCATATCGGCTTATTTATATAACGAATGGCCCTTAATAATCTTACAACTCTATACCAAAACAAGACTTTTGTCAATAATTCTAAAACGTTTAGCAACTAACGGCCAGTATTTAGTGAAAATAAAAAAGTAGCAAAAATTGTCTTTTTTGAGGTGAACTAATAAAAATTATGAAGACTGCCCCAATGAAAACTATGCTTAACAAAAATAAAAAAATAGCTTAAAATATCCACATTGATAACAAGGAGTTTGCTTTTGAAAAAATATCCACAGAATCCAAGAATTGCAAGAGTAATAATAACATTGAAGTGTTTATGTTCGTGTCATTATTGTTGCAATAAATATGAAACAATAATGTCTAACGCGGTAGAAATATCTAATATCGCAAAAATGGATATGTGTGATATTTTATGTATTACGGGTGGAGAACCAATGCTTGATCCAGATAAAACGTTAAAAATTATCGCCCTGGCAAAACGGATAAACCCAAGTTTAATTATCTACCTCTATACAGCTTGGTTTTCAGAACAATTACCAGAAATAATTGATGCTGTAGATGGAATACATTTCACGCTCCATTCAAATGCAAACAATAAAGATATAGATAATTTTCAACGATTTCAAGAAATGCTCCGCGAATATGCTGATAAATCATTTCGTTTATATATAAATTCAAATATCAAACGTCCGATCACAATCTATCCATATCTCTGGAAACGTGTAGAAACGAAACCTTGGCTGAGTGAAGAAACATTACTTGCTGTGCAACCAAACGGTTTGCCAAAAAATGAAGCTCTATATATTAAAATAAAATATTTATTTACCAACTAAACATAGTTGGTTTTTTGGGGTGACTAGAGGGAATTTCACGTCGCTTCGCTCTTTCGAGAACCTCCGGGTTCTCGAATAACTCTCCTCTGAATGTAGGGGAAATACTTTCCCCTACCACCCCTTTGTCCAATCCCCTCTCTAAATTACAGCCACGAAAAAACAACGGAAGAACCGTTGCTTTTTCGTGGGGTGACTAGAGGGAATTGAACCCTCGTTACTAGGACCACAACCTAGCGCTCTACCATTGAGCTATAGCCACCATAATAGCTGGGGAGGGTGTCGAACCCTCGACCTCAGGCTTATGAGTCCTGCGCTCTAACCAACTGAGCTACCCAGCCATGGTACCCCCGGGGGGAATCGAACCCACATATCTAGCTTAGAAGGCTAGTGTTCTATCCATTGAACTACAGGGGCAAAAACTTCTTATATCTTACACTAAAAAACCAATTTTGTCAAGCGAGTATCACGGTTTATTTCAAGCTTTGTTTTTTATTTTATTTTTTTATTGCTTTCTTGTTGTGGCATCTATTATGCACCTCACGTAAATGTTTATCGGTAATATGCGTGTAAACCTGCGTTGTCGTAATTGATGAATGTCCGAGCATTACCTGAACAGTACGGATATCAGCATCATTTGATAGAAGATCTGTCGCAAAGCTGTGTCGCAATGTGTGCGGAGTAATCTGCTTCGCAATGCCGGCAATTCTCGTATATTTTGCTACCATTCTTTGCATACTTCTTGGCGTCATTGGGTCTTCGTCTCGTTTTGCTAAACTTGCGGCGGCTTTATCCATTCGCACAAACATCCATGGAGACACATCAATCCTTTTATCCAAATATTCCTTTAACCAAAAGGCTGCTTGTTCAGACAAAAATACAACACGAACTTTTTTCCCTTTTCCTCTAATGGTAAATTCTATTGCGCCTTTTTTCTTTTTTAAACTTATATCATCGCGCTTTAAACGGCATAATTCTGAAACACGAAGTCCGGTTGAAAACAATGTTTCTAAAATAGATTTATCGCGAAGGTCTCCTAATTTTGGCTTTTCATTAAGACTTTTCACCGGTGCTTCCAAAAGTCTTTTAATTTCATCTTCGTCTAAAAAATTTACCATTCGTTCCGGCATTTTAGCCAGTTCAATCTTCTCCGAAGACAAGCTCTTCATATCTTGTTTGGCTAAAAACTTTAAAAATGAACGTAACGCAATTAAATGATAGTTTTGCGTGTTTTTTTTAAGCGGTTCGCCATCCATTGTTGAAAGTCGATTAAGATATATACGATATTGTCTAATTAATGGAAGGTTGATTTCCTGCGGTTTTATAGGAACACGTCTTTTTTTTGCTTGGCTTACCCAATCAAAAAAGCGAGTTAAATAAAAACGGTAGTTATCTATTGTATTTGCGCTTCTTCCACGCTCTACTTCTAAATAGCTCAAAAATGCCTCAACTGGCTTGTTTCTGATAGTTTTTGTTTCCATATTTTGGCTAAATTTACTTATTTATTAGCTTTTAGCTCTTGACAAAAGCATTGAAATATGCTATATTTTGGCTAAACAATAGAAGTTCTTTCCAACCCAATCACAATCAATAAGGAGATAAGATGACCATGATCGTTGGGCTTTTGACCGTAGCAAGCTGCATGCTCTTCGGCAAGATGAAGCTCGGTGCTTCGCTTGTCTGTTTAATGCTCGCCGCTACCACCGGACTACTTCTTTCCTAAAAGGAGACGACATGCAGGGAGTTCTCGGAGCAATAGTGCTCTTCATTGTCGCTACTTTTATCGCTGGTATAGCGACAGAGGGCAACAAGAGCAATCACGCGGGAAAACGGCGTTATCGGTATGTTGTAAAATATGCAAGCCATTCTCCCTACCAACCAATCAACTTCAACAAGTACTCCATCGGCAGAGCTTCGGTCCGTAAGAGACGCGGAGTTGTGGCAACACAGCTCCATCGGTTTCAACATATTCTGCAAGAAAGCCCAGAGGCAGTAAAGCAAATTCTTGCGGCCAGTGAATCAGCAGGCGTTCCGGTTGACGTAGCACTTGCGCACTGGGCACAAGAATCATTCATGTCTTTGAGCGGTGACAGCGGAACTCCGGCTCTTACTGCAATTGAGCGGAACATCCGTGAAGACCGACGAAGACGTGGATCGTTCATAAAGAACAAGCAGGCCTTTCTAAACATCTGCCAAAAGTGTGGATACTACAAAAAGTACGGCACAGAATGCAGACAACTGAAGGGTTCTTCAACCGGAGCTCTTGGCTCAATGCAGTTTATGCCGTATACCTGGGGAGATCCGTCAAACAGACGGGACCTCGATGGTGACGGCGTCGGCTGTCCGCTGAATCTTGCTGAAGCGTTCTATGCAACAGCAGAAAAGTTAAGAGGTCATGCGGACTTTGCGCGTCAGAACAACAATAATTGGCGTGTACTCCCCGCAAAAGAGCATATCTATGTTCTTTCGCCGATCCCTTCCGGTCTTCTGGAAAATGAATGGGACTTTGCCATGTTGCGCTATGCAGGAGAATATTGCAGTCGCAACTACGCATATGTAAAAAGGGCAAAGCTTCTTCGTCCACACCTTTGCGGGATGATCCGCGAAGCTACCGGGCAAAAGCTCGATTGCTCTATGGAACCATCCGCATTCTATCTCGCCTCCAACTAGCCCCGTGCATTTCTGTACGGGGTTTTCTTTTTAAAAAATGTTAATAATTAGCGTTTGGCGTTTAGTTTATTATTGCAATTATTATAAAGTAAAATATCATTTACTAAGTGCTAATTGCTATACGCTATGTGCTATTTATATTATAACATATACGTCGCAAAATATTAACGCTCCAGCTAATCGGTGTATAGTTAACCTTATGGGGTGACATTATGCTAAGGCTAAGGGTGACAAAGGTTAACTCTTAATTAGCAAAATAAATATATGGCAGGATCACCCCTTTCATCACCTCGTGAGCTTAGAGCCAAGTG
>Ga0210057_1001228_pt1 | contig 39606 bp, 49 predicted proteins | sample CryGeyCG2114_010_2_FD_183968 | JGI IMG/M metagenome (GOLD analysis project Ga0210057, IMG submission 183968) | Groundwater microbial communities from aquifer - Crystal Geyser CG10_big_fil_rev_8/21/14_0.10 (SPAdes) (version 2) | ecosystem: Environmental > Aquatic > Deep subsurface > Groundwater ... | reverse complement strand
TAGCTATGTAAAAATGAGGGAAAAGACAAAGAAAATGAAAAGAAAAACAAAAAAAGAAGTTAAGGAAAAGTGAAAATTAGCAAAAAATTGCCGAAAATATTAAAAAGAAGGGTTAATCAAAGTCCTCTATATTATGTAACAGCATCAGGGATGGAGCATGGGATTGGATCAGCCATATCTTCCGACGGGCTTGAATTTGTAAAAGAACCGGGAATAAGGGTTCCAAACCTGGTTGATCCCGCATTGGCCAGAATCGGCGATAAATATGTGATTTTTGCAGCCTCTATAGATGAAAGATTTGGCGGGGTTCCTAAAGGGATTTATTATGTGGAATCATCCGATGGTCTTGATTTCGGCGAACCAACAGCGGTTTTCCAAGAAGATGATGTATACGATCCCTCTGTCTTGAAAATCGATGAGGGCACAATCCGTGTATTCTATGGAAAAGTTGTGCCTCCCCAGTTGCCTGCTGTTGAAAGCCACACTGGAAAGATTGTGGAATGGGGAGTAAAAACATGAAAAAACAGGTGATGGTTTTTTTAGCAATTCTGATGATATTTGGATATGGATGTGTTCCAGAAAATGCTCCTCCAACTGCTGAAAGCATTCCTTCACCTGAAAATGAAGCAATGCGGCCGGCTGCAGAAGAAGAACCAATAATAAAAGAAGAGCCGGCAATTGCAGAACCAGAGCCTGTTGCCGAGAAGAAAGAAACATTTCAGATTTTTAATCCTGCTTTGACTTATGAAGGCGCCTATAATGGTCCTCTCTATGCTACCTCAGAACAGGTAGGATCTGCTTCTATGGATACATACTTTGAGCTTCTCGACCAAAATGGAATAAACTTTTTTATCGGCATGTTCGGTATCTCTGGAGAGCCTCAAGCTGAAACTCTCACTGCTGACCTGGGATTAGGTGAAGTTATTGATGCTGTGCAGAAACATCCTCATAGAATAATTCCTTTCTTCAATCCTGGGATAGGTGGAGAAGAAATAGAGGAGGAAGGATATCTCAAAACTGACTTGTTCAATTGGTATAAAAATACTCTGACTGCCTCCAAGAAGATCGCAGGAAATGACTTTATCCGTGGTTTTGGAGAAGTTGAGACTCAGGAGTGGAGTGTACGCCATAATGATCCTAAGATTATCGAGTTGATCAATCTGGCCAGGAATAATAATATCGATTTCATGTTTCATCCGGTTGCCAGCAAATTTGGGGATGTGAAAAAGATTGTTGAAGCATATCCAAACACTAATTTTATTATCCATATGTTTAGGGAAGATTTGGAAAAAAGCAAGATAGAATTGATAAAAGTCCTGAAAGAGCATGACAATCTCTATTTCAGTATGGATGCAGCGCATATTCTTTTTGTCGACGGGAATGACATAATCTATACTTACGACAGCGCCAACAAGCAGTCTTCCATCAGCAAGTTTGTCTCCACTTATGATAGCAAGGAGCAGTCAATGATCAATGGTGCCGTCAAAGCATACAAGCCTTTAGTGGATGCAGTGCCGGACAAAGTCATGTGGGGAACAGAAATCGGCCCTGAATATGCATTTGATCCGCAGGTGTTTGACCGGGCAGTCAAAATTTCACGCTTTGTGATAGCCGGCTTTGACAAAGAACATCAGGAATTAGTAGGATACAAGAATGCTTTGAATGGTTTTGGGCAGGGAGTGGTCGTTGATGCAAACATCAAAGTGCTTGATACCAGCTCTTGGCAGGATTGTACTGATGACCAGATGGGCGATTGTGACGAGTCATGCAAGATTCCTGATGGGGACGTATTGACTGCTGAGCAGGAAAAATGCTTCCAGAGTTGCCTTATCGAAAAGCAATGCAAGGAAATTGTAGAGATGGATGTTGGTTAGTTCTTTGAAAAAGTAATTTCCCAAATCTTTATATAATCCTCTTTATACGACGCTTAACCATGGATAATAATTCAGTACATTGGACTGATGTTGCAGCTGACAACGTCATCCGTGAGAAAGGTGATAAGAAACAATACACTTTAGCTGCCGGGATTACTCCTTCTGGTACTGTGCACATAGGCAATTTCAGGGAGATAATCACTGTAGAACTAGTCAAAAAAGCTTTAGAGAAAAGAGGTAAGAAAGTCCGCTTTATCTATTCGTGGGATGATTTTGACGTGTTTAGAAAAGTTCCAAAAAATATGCCTAAACAGGATGTCCTTGAAACATTTTTGCGGAAACCGATCGTTGACACTCCGGACACTTTCGGCTGCCATAAAAGTTATGCTGAACATAATGAGAGGGAGATAGAGGAATCAATACCTTTGGTGGGAATAAAACCAGAATTTTTGTACCAATCCAAGAAGTATCGTTCCGGAGAATATGCTGATGAAATTAAATTTGCTCTTGAAAATAAAGATGTTATCATTGAAATTCTTGACAATTACCGTGAGAAACCTTTAGATAAAAACTGGCTGCCGGTTTCAATATTTTGTCCAAAATGCGGGAAAGATACAATAAAAGAACTACGATGGGAGAAAGGATATGATCTTAATTATACGTGTGAATGCGGCAAGGAAGAAACGATCAATTTCAAAAAAAATCCTATTGCTAAGTTAAAATGGCGTATCGACTGGCCGATGAGGTGGAGCTATGAGAAGGTTGATTTTGAACCTGGTGGAAAAGATCATTCTGTTGCCGGGGGAAGTTATGATACTGGTAAACAGATCAGCAAGAAAGTTTGGGGTTTTGATGCTCCTACCTACGTGATGTACGATTTCATCAACGTTAAAGGCTCAACAGGAAAAATGTCCAGTTCTAAAGGAGATGTGGTCGTTCTTAAAGATGTGCTTGAAATTTATGAACCTGCAATGGTTCGTTATTTATTTGCTGGAACCAGGCCTAACAAAGAATTTTCCATAAGTTTTGATGTTGATGTGCTAACGATCTATGAGGATTATGACAAAGCTGAAAGGATATATTTTGGTTTGGAAAATATTAATGAGAAGAAAGCAGAGAAATTTAAGATTGCTTACGAGTTAAGCCAGATTGATAAGATTCCACAAACTATCCCTTACCAGCCGGGGTTCAGGCATCTTACGATGCTGCTGCAGATCAACAATTTTGATTTTGAAAAGGTCGTAAACTATTTTGAAAAAGAGCTTAAGAATGCTTATGATAGGAAGAGGATAAGGTCCAGAGCTGAATGCGCGGCAAATTGGCTGAAAAAATATGCTCCGGAAGAATTTAAGTTTTCAGTACAGGAAAAACCTGGCGCGGGAGTAAGCGCTCAGGAAAAGAAAGTGTTTTACCAGCTGGCGGAAAAATTGGATGAGAAAGAATGGACTGATAAGGAATTACATGAAGAGATGTACATAATCTGCTCAAATAATGCTTTTCCTCCTAAAGATTTTTTCACCGCAGCGTATAAGGTTCTGATCAACAAAGAGAAAGGTCCAAGGCTGGCTTCTTTCATCCTGGAGATTGGCAGGAAAAAAGTAGCTAAATTGTTTAAAAGTGTTTGAATAATTAAGCCTCGTCTTCTTAGGGGAGGTGGGCGGGAAGAAGCAATTTCTACTTTGATTAAAACCGAGCATTTTTCTGAAGGAAAAATCTAAGGCGAAGGTTTTGACTACAATTCTGCTCTGACAAGGCTTAATCAAGAAAAAGTGTGGACGGCAGACGCGTTAAAATTTTCTTGCGAAAATTCACTGGCCTGCCTTCACACAAAAAGTGTGGACGGCAGGGTTCGAACCTGCGTAGACACTAAGTCAATGGGTGTCTTCAGCAGAAGACCTCAAAAACCAGAGGTTTTTCGCCGCCTAAGCCCATCCCGTTTGACCGCTCCGGCACGTCCACATGAAAGTAAGTGGTGATAACTGCTTTTGTGTATAAATTCTTTAAAAATGTATCGTATATTTGCTGATGCTCATTTCAGCACAACTTTACTGGCGATCACTTCTTTCTTGTTGTTATATTCTTCCACTTCGCCATATATTTCGACGTAATCGCCTTCTTTTAGATAAATGCTTCCTTGCGGGAATAGAATTACATCTGTTTTTATGATCTTTTCACCTTCCAGCTCAAGGAATATGGCTTTATCTGTTATGGTTAAACTGCTAACTTTTCCTTCAAGTTTAATTTCTTCAGCGCTTGGTATCAAACTAAGATCTTCAATTGCTCTTAGATTGAATTCTTCTGCGTATAAGAACAAAAAGCTTAATCCCAGGATTACTGTTATAAAAGAGATCTTGATTAAAGTTTTTTCCTCCATAAATTTATCGGGAATTGGTTCTATTATAAATATTCTGGAAGATATGTATAGAGTTTCCAAATATTTATATACATTGTAATTCTACCTCTCATCATGACTCAAGAAAGGATGGCTGAATTGAGAGGACTTCTTTTTAATTTAGAGAAAAGAATCAAGCCGTTGGAATGGGATTCGAACAGGAACCAGATCAATGAGTTTAAATTAGAGCAATTAAAGAAACTACAGGAAGAATTTTCTAACCTTAAGACTGAATTGGATAGCCTAGAAAAAGAGTAAAATTCACGTAAGTATTAAGTTGATGGGCGCCCTTCTGTGAGTATAACCTTCTTATTGTACGAATTGTAAGCTGAGGATGGTGGAAAACACCATAATGACTGAAGCGCAGAAACCCCGACATGCAAGCTAGCAAAGCTAGTTTGCTAGCAAGTCGCACACTCTGGCTGCCATCAACTTAATATAACTTAATACGTACAAATTCACATTAATTTTATAAATAAACTAACAAATTAACTTTAAATCATAGCTGAGGCGCCTTTTTGGTCGTTCTTATCAGGAAAGAACTCAATGCCTCGGGGGGAATAAAATGGAATATAAAGTTGTAATAGGAGCAAAAGATGGTAAATCTTATCAAAAGGAATTAAAAGATGCTGAAGCGGAAGCTTTGCATGACAAACTTCTCGGGCAAACAGTTTCTGGTGATGCTCTGGGCTTCGCAGGATACGAATTTCTAATCACTGGAGGTTCAGACAAATGCGGATTTCCGATGAGGAAAGGCATCCAGAAACCAAGGCTTAAAGTGATGGTCGGTAAGAGTGTAGGATATTCCGGGAAACAGCGTTCCACCAAGAAAAATAAGAACCGAAAACAGAAAGGGCTTCTTAAGAGAAGAACTGTCTGCGGTGAAAGGATCACTAAGATTATCAGGCAGGTTAATCTGAAAGTTACCAAGGAAGGTCCTGCTCCATTAGGAGAAGCTCCTGCGCAGGAAACTCCCAAGGAAGAATAAATAGAATGGCGGTATACTCAGCGTATTAAGTTGATGGGCGCCCTTCTGTGAGTATCTAATATTGCTGTATACAAATTGTAAGCTGAGGATGGTCACCAAAACCATAATAACCGAAGCGCAGAAATGGCTTCACTCTGGCTGCCATCAACTTAATATAACTTAATACGCACCCAAAATAGGGCATTGTCAATTAATCGTTGGAAGGGTATTGCGAGGCCTGAACTAGTGTACTCAACTTCGCTTCCTTTCAGTCAGCTCAGGTCGTATCGCACATACTTTGTAAATTTTCAAATGGGCGGAAACGCAATACCCAATGATATATTAACAATGTCCAAAATAGTAAACTTTTTAAAGCATTAAACTTTACTTTTCAACTGGTGTAAAAAGAGATGGTTACGGTTAATGAGATAATGTCTGGATTCAATCAGCTGGCAGCTGCTTTGAGTAGGAAATTAAATTCTTTCTTCACTTTTATAATCAACAAGTTAAAAAATTTCAAGAATCTAACTTTGGGCGAGCAGATTTCTTACAGTTCCATTGGAGCTGGGTTACTGCTTATAATTACGTCCATAGTGTTATTTATCTTATAAAATGAAATTTGATCTTAAAAAACCTGAAGACCGGCAGCCTAAGAAGTGGGACAAGGCAAAAAAAGAAGAAAAGAACGAAATCCCAAGGGAACAAAGAGGGGCCGGGTTGGATCGGGAAGTCACCATCAGATTAAACCCAAAGAAGATTTTTAAGGGTTTCTTTGTAATTACTCTTTTATTAGGAGTCTTTTTTCTGGGAAGATTAAGTGTTCCAGGAACTTTTTCAGATTCTTCAACTCTTTCGGCAGCAGCGACGGCTGAGGAGAATCCATTGGATGCTGAAGAAATAGTTCTGGAAGAATCTGCTGAAGAGGAAGTTGTTGAAGAGGTTGTTGAAGAGAAGCCTGTAGATGAGGAAGTTGAAGAAGAGCCAAAAGAGGAAGTAGTTGTTACGACGTATGATAATGTGGTTCTTACTCTTACCGATGTTGGTGTAGATTGGAAAGATACGTGGGGGAAGATTACTTCCGTAACTTATACGATTAAGAATGATGAAGAGGGTGCCATCAAACCTCACCATTTCACGATGATGGTGGAAGGTTATCCTGCTGATGAACCTGGTGAGTTTGAAGTTTCTTTTTCTTCACAGAAAGTAGGTTCGCACACGAGTATCAAAGATTCTTCCGTGGTATATGGGTATGGCGGGAAAACTAAAGGGTTCAGCTACAATCCTTCAGAAACTGGAGATTTGGCCAGTGTAGAAATTAAATTATTCCTCTGGGATAAAGATAATAATTTGATCGCTCATTCTAAGATGATGGCTGATTTGAACGGGTAAATCTCTAGCGTATAGGAAAAGCTGAACGCAGTTCATTAATCGTTAATCATATAATAGTTAATTATAAATACTCAAAATAATTTATTCTAAAAATGTCTGACCTATTAGAGTTAATCAAAGCAAGAAGGAATGTCAAGAGTTTCTTACCTAAATTTGTGTCTTGGGAAAGTGTTTCTAAGGTGATTGATGCTGCCAGACATGCTCCCAGCTGCGGCAATATCCAGAACTGGAAATTTATCGTTGTTATGGGGCCGGAAGGTAAACAGAAATTGGCTGAACTTTCTCACGAGCAGTATGAAATATCTCAAGCTGCAGTTTTGATAGTTATCTGTTCCGAGCCTGAGAAAGCTGAACGCTACTATGGCGAACGCGGCAGGAATCTTTATTCGATCCAAAACTGCGCTGCTGCGGCGCAGAACATGCTCCTTGAAGCGCAATCCTTAGGTTTATCCACCAGATGGGTGGGGGCGTTTGATGAAGGCGGCGTTAAGGAAGCTTTAGGGATTCCTGCGGAAGTTAGCCCTCAGGTTATCATAGCTTTAGGTTATTCTAAAGAAATTCCTCCAAAGCCTTCCAAGTATCCTTTGGAGACTTTAGTTTACTTTGGCGGCTGGCGGGCTAAACTGAAAGATCCTGCTGCATACATGAATGATATTGCTACTATTCTTGCCAGAAAAGCTCGGGCATCTAAAGAAGCTGTAGAAAGAACTGTCAAAGATGTTATCGAAAGGACTAAAGAAGTTGTAGGGAAGCATAAAGAATAAATCTCTTTTTTCTGAATTATCAGTGTTGTTGTGTCATTTATCCTCTATAACTTAATCAGAAGTATCTCTAATGTCTTCTACAAAACATATTCTACAGAAAAGAAATATTTAAATATAAAATAACTATTACTAAAATTAAAAGGTTTGGTCGCCTTTAATTATTAATTGTCAAAATGATTGTTTGGTCGCAATCGTTTGTATGTCTCTTGTACTTGGTCGTTTAAATTATTTCACTAATTCTACCCTCATGATTGGTCAAATCACGTGAATCAGCTATGAGATAAGAGAAGTGGTACTAGTATATAATAATTTATGTATCGCAGTATCTATTTCAAACAAAAATAAAAACGAGGGTGTAAAAACTGAGGTGGTGTAAAATGGATTTTATCGTTGAGAGAGCTATGGAGAATCTCCCTGAGGAGACAAATTATGAGAACATGAGTCAAGCAAACATTAAAGTTATTGGCGCAGGTGGTGCTGGTAACAACATGGTTGGATGGCTTTACAAGAAAGGGATAAAAGGTGCTGAGATTATTGCTACTAATACTGATCATCAACATCTTCAGATTACCGGAGCTGACAGGAAGTTCCTGATAGGCAAGGATTGCACTAGAGGTTTAGGTTGCGGTGGATTTCCTTCCAGAGGCGCAGAAGCTGCTCAGGAATCTCTAACTTTAATCAAGGAATCTCTTAAAGGTTCAGATATGGTATTTGTCTGCGCGGGAATGGGCGGCGGAACAGGAACTGGAGCTGCTCCAGTAGTTGCGCAAGTTGCTAAGGATACAGGAGCTATAGTTATTGGAACCGTGACTATGCCTTTTAACATTGAGAGAGCCAGATGCGACAAGGCTGAGTTTGGATTACAGCAGCTTAGGCAAGTGTCCGATACAGTAATAGTTATTGATAACAACAGGCTTGTCCAGATTGCTGGTAATCTGCCAATTCAACAGGCATTTGCTGTTGCCAACGAACTTGTTGCTACCATGATTAAAGGTATTGTTGAAACTATCGCAGTTCCTTCACTGGTTAATCTGGACTATGCTGACGTAAAAGCGATCATGTCTAACGGCGGCGTTGCTGCAATCGGAGTAGGCAGTTCAGATACAAATAACCGGGTAGATGAAGCTGTCAAAGGAGCTTTAAGCAATCCTCTGCTTGACATAAATTATGAAGGCGCTACCGGAGCTTTGATTCACATCACAGGCGGTCCGGACATGACTTTGGATGAAGTTTCCAGAATTGGAGAATTGGTGACTGAATCTCTGGATGATGATGCCAATGTTATCTGGGGAGCAAGAGTTGCTGAAGAGATGAAAGGAAAAATGACTGTAATGACGATTATTACAGGAGTTAACTCTCCATGGATTCTTGGAAAGGTTGATAAGAAACAATCTGAAGTCAGAGCTCAGTCATTAAGCAGGGAGCTAGGGATTGAACTGGTTTAAGGGGTAACCCTTTTTTTTTCACTTTCAAAAAATCCTGCCTTACTATTTTTTCTGACACACCACCCCCTAAGAAGATTTTTAAGGCGGGATTTTTTTTCTTTTTTTTCAACAAATTTTTTATAATCCAGTCCATTTCATCAGATAATGGTTGTTGAGGCAGTTGATTTAGGTAATGATCTTGCTAATCTTGTTAACTATACTAAAGGAAGGTTTCTGCCTATATCTGAAGCGAAAGGAAATATAAAACTTTTACGAAGATCAGGCCAACTTAATTTTTTTACTGTTTTCTATATTAAAGGGAGGTATTTCAAAGTAATTCCTGATGTTGAGCTTCGCTTCCTAAAACCTCCAGGAGCGCCTCTTCAGATACCTAGTTATGATGCTCTTAAAGGAGATAAAATTGAGGAATTTGTGTTTGTTTCTCCAAAAGAAAGTTTAGACGCCAATGAACAATATGCGGTCAGAAAACAGGATTATGATTCTCAAAGATTATATTCTAAAGCAGATTTAAGTTATTGCGGCTCTCCTTTAGGCGTACTTCTAGATAAAAGTGAGGCTAAAAGTCATAAAGTTCTTGTAGCAGGTTTTGGTGGAAATAGAAAACCTCTCGATGAATTCTTGAATGATATGGAAGCAAATTCGGATGGAAAGCTGAGTGTTAAATTGATGATGGAAAGATCCGATAAACCTCTATTTACAACTTGCTCCATTAGGATGTATAAATCAAATAGGGGTAAAGATACAAATCTAGTAGTAAGAGCCAAGGATTTAGGAAAAAATTATTTATTTGAAGAATAATTAGTACGTCATGAAAGTGCGGGAAAGCGTCTCACCTCGCCTTAAAAGGCGAGGCTTGAAAAGAGACGCTTTCTGATCCCCGCACTTTGTGACATAAAAGGGCTGATACTCCGCACTAAAGTGCGGAGCTATCGTCCTTTTAATGTATTAAGTTTAAGTTGATGGCACCCAGAGTGAAGCCATCAACTTAACACATACAATAATTATGGTCTGTCCAGAATGGAGTCTTTTAGTATACTGGCGCATAAAAACAAACAACGATTTGTTTTTAGCGCAAGAATGAAATCCTTGTCTCATTCTTTGCGCCCTGACGAAGTCGAGGTGCATTTTGTGAGCAGGGCACGGCACCCGAGATTTTTGTTCATAAATTCACAAAAATGTGCCTCCTTTGGCGCTGCTCACAAAATCTACGCACCGTGCCCCAGTATACACTTTTATTCCATTCTGGACAGACCAAATAATTAAAAACTTTTAAATAACCTGTTTAACTTCTCTAGCTTCATGAGTAAGAAGAATACTTTAGGTATAACGGTAAAGAAAGAGGAAAATTTTAGTGAGTGGTATACTCAGGTCATCCAGAAAGCTGAACTTATTGATTACAGCCCTGTTTCCGGATGCTATATTCTAAGACCAAATGCGTTTAATATTTGGGAAAAAGTCAGGGAATATTTTGGCGATTTAATTAAAAAAGATGGTGTAAAAGATGCTTATTTCCCTTTATTCATCCCTGAAAGTTTACTTGTCAAAGAAGAGAAACATGTGGAAGGTTTTGCTCCCGAAGTTGCCTGGGTGGAGACGGGCGGGCATACTAAACTGAAGGAGCGTCTTGCTGTAAGGCCTACTTCTGAAACGATCATCAACGATACTTATTCAAGATGGATCAGGTCTCATAAGGATTTGCCTATGCGGCTAAACCAATGGTGTAATATAGTTAGATGGGAATTCAAGCATCCTGTTCCTTTTATAAGAAGCAGGGAATTCTTGTGGCAGGAAGGACATACAGTTTTTGCAGCAAAAAAAGAAGCTGAAAAGGAAGCCTATAAGATACTTGATTTTTACGAGGACGTTTTTACAGATCTTTACGCTATTCCTGTACTTAAGGGTAAAAAGTCAAGGTCTGAAACTTTTGCCGGCGCTGAATTCACATTATCCGTAGAAGCATTCCTGCCAAATGGTAAAGCTGTGCAAGGCGCAACTTCACACCACCTGGGCCAGAACTTCTCCAAAGCATTTGATATAAAATTCCATGATGAGAATGAGAAATACCAGTATGCCTGGCAAAATTCATGGGGTATTACAACACGATCTATAGGAATAATGATTATGATGCATTCTGATGATAAAGGTCTGGTTTTACCTCCAAAAGTGGCTGAGCTGCAGGTGGTGATAATTCCGATCTTATTTGATGACACCAAGGAAAAAGTTTTGAAAGAAGCATCTAAGATCCAGGATAGGCTGGAGAAACAAGGGTTTTCTGTACATCTTGATGGTCGTGAAGAATATTCTCCAGGCTGGAAATTTAACGAGTGGGAAATGAAAGGCATTCCTGTCAGGATAGAACTAGGTCCGAGAGATCTGAAAAATAAACAGGTTACTCTGGTAAGAAGGGATAACGGGGAGAAAACTCAAGTAGTGATATCTAAAATTGACGTTAGATCTATTCTTGAAGATATACAAAGTTCACTCTTCAAAAAAGCTGACAAGTTTCTTAAGGATAATATTGTTAAAGCTGGCAATCAAAAAGAAGCTGAGAAAGCCATCTCTTCAGGTAAGATGATTTTTGTTCCCTGGTGTGAAAATGATCCATGTGAAGATAGATTTAAGGAAAAAACTGGCGCTAAAACATTAAACTCTCCTTTCAAGCAGCCTTCAGTTGCTGGCAAGAAATGTTTTAATTGCGGCAAGAAAGCTAATTCCTGGTTCTATTTTGGAAAGAGTTATTAGTTGTCACGTTCTAGTAGTCACTATTGGAAAGATTTATAAAGAACTAATAGAAATTAATAGTTATTATGAGACTAACCGTTAGTTTTTCACTGCAAGAGGAAACTTTGATGAAGTTAAAAGAAAAGCTGCGTTCCACCAATAGTTACAGGAACAAGTCGCATTTGGTAGAAGTTGCAATCGAGAAATATTTGGAAGATGAGATATAGGATAAATGAACTGGAAAATGTACAACTAGGAGAGTTTAAACAAGCGAAAGCTAGGCTGGAAGAAATTGCGGAGCAAGAAAACATTCATCTGTCTTATGCTAAAGATGATCTTCAAACTATGGGTTTTCAAAAAGAAGAGCAGCTTACCCACAAATATCTTGGTCCTATACAGAGCTACAGCCGCAAAACTGAAAATGGAATAGAATTGCTGGTTGACAGGGATCTGACCAGACCAGATGACAAGACACCGCATCTGTATCGGATTCCGGAAGGGATGGATGCGCAGGAATGGTCTGATTCAATACCTGGTTGTGTAAAAGGAAGAGATGAGAAAGCATACCTTATTGCTGGTTTAGGCGGAGTGATTGGTGGTTCTGCTTTTGCCATTAATAGCATTACCATGCTCACTAATGAATCTTGGCTTAGTGGGATGGTTATAATTTTCTCTTACATTTCGATTGCACCTATATTCTTAGGGTTTAATAAATTTTTAACCAGAAGCAATGCGCTACATAGTCAAATCCTTGCAAAAGGACCAGACGCGTTACGCTATATTACTAAAAATACTTCCTTTGATAATTATATCAAATATCGGCAATTACGATTCGAAGAATCATCTGCAGATTTGCCAATGGACAATGAACAACAACAACAACAAGCTGAATTAGAAGCAATAGCAGAAGAAGAGATGAGAATAATAAAATGAACCAATCACAAGTAGGCAATTCTAATGGACCAAGGAGAACATATGTAGTTACTGAATCTTTATTAAAAAGAAGAAATCATTTTTTTCATGCTAGAAATGAAGCTGATGGAGAAAAAGTTTTTATTAAAAGATATCTAGAAGACCCAGGTTTCCAACGAGAGAGATTTGTCCAAGAACTATTAGCTCAGAAACAGCAGCATCCAAATCTTCTCTATCCGTTGGAGTTTCACGATAGTACCAAGATAGGGGTCTTTCCATTTATCAGTGGGGGAACTTTAGAAGCATTACTAAAAAGATTAGGCCCGATGTCTATTGAACAACTAAAACCCGTCGTGGAAGGAACGGCTAAAGGCTTGGAGCATCTGCATTATAATGGAGTTGTGCATAGGGATATTAAGCCGTCAAATATTTTACTACAGTCAACTAATCCTGAAATTGAAGAAATAAATTATAGAATTCTTGAAAAAGGAAATATAACAGCGCAAATATTTGATTTTGATATGAGCCGGCATCCTGACATTGCCGAATTGGACGAAGATGAAAGAGGGATGACACTGATTTACGGAACTCCGCGCTATATGTCGCCGGAAGCTTGGGATACCCCGGCAGTTGACAGAAGAAGCGACCTCTATGCTCTGGCTGTTACAATTTATCATGCTATCTCTGGAGAATATCCTTTCAATGGCGGAAATGCAGGCGAAATAATGTTTGCCCATCAGGAGAAACCAATCTCTAAGATAACTGAATACAACGCCTCTTTGCCGCAGGATTTCAATGGCTTTTTCCAGAAAGCGCTGGCAAAAAATCCTGGGGAAAGATTCCAAACTCCAGAAGAATTGGCAAGAGCTTATGTTGAGATAACAGGATAATAAAATAACTGAGAAAAAAATGAAAGAATATCAGGAATAATAAAATGAAAAAAGAAATAATCGTACTTGGAGATGTAGAGATGGGCGGGGGCACCTATACTGATGATTTCATCAGTGACAAGACTCTGGAAAAAATCATCTTATCGTTATGCAATAAAAAACATCCGGTTGATCTGGTTTTCAACGGCGATACACTTGACTTCCTCAAATGTCCTTACATCGTAAATAACAGGATCACTTATCCGAGGCATATAACCAGCGAGATATCACTGGCTAAATTGAGGCTTATCTATAATGCGCATACTAAAGTATTCAAAGCTATGAAAAAATTTGTTGAAAATAGCAGGAACAGAATTTTTTTTATCATTGGAAATCATGACCCTGACCTTGCCCATAAGGAAGTTCAGGATTCTATCAAGAGCATTTTACAAAGTTCAGATAATGTTTTTTTCACTTTTCATTACACTGAAAACGGCGTTCATGCTGAGCACGGTCATCAGTACGATTTTATTAACAAGGTAAATACGAACCATCTATTCTTAAGATATAAGAAAAAGAAAATCCTTAACATCCCATGGGTTTCTTTTGGTCTTATAAGCCAATTTATGGATCTGAAAGAGGAATATCCATTCATGGAACGTATCAACCCCAGACCTGCGCTTTTCACTCAGCATAAGACTGCCATGAAAAAAATAAACATAAGGATCTTTGAAGCTTTTTTTAAAGGATTTTTTTATTACCCTGTCAGATATTTTTATGATCCAACATATAACTTTCCAAAAGAGCTTGTCAGGGAATTTTACAGGCGTGCAAAGAAAGTTCATTGGGATGTTGATGACATCATCGAACTTTTTAAAAGAAAAAACAAGAAAGATCTTCCCAATCAGAAAATTTATGTCCTTGGGCATGTCCACAAGAGGCATATTGAAGACAGGAATAATGTCGCCATAATTCATCCAGATACATGGAGAGACGAGTACCAGCTGGACATGAAAACCAGGCAGCTCATTCCAAAAGAGAAAAGGTATTTACAGGTTTTAGTTTCTGAGGACGGCAGTCTTGACTGGGATCTGGTAGAAGTTCCGATAAAAAGAAATATCTTCCATTTTGATGACGTTATCAGGGATGAGAGGAAATACATCAAGTTAGCTGCTCAGGAAGAAGGGCATAGGTTGAATTTTTAAGATGGATTTAGAACAGATGACCGTCGAGGAATTGAAGGAAGGGAAATGTTCAGTAGAGAGAGCTTTATTGGTTGTATCGGGATTGCAAAGCGAGGAGGAAGTTGCTGAATATCAAAGAAAATTGGATTATATACAAAATGATTTTGAAGAAATGTATTCTAGGTATGCTGATTTAGGAGACGAGGTTCAGACGGCAAGAACATTGTTCGATTATCTATGGGAAACCAAACCACATCGCTATAATAGTGATTTTTTCCTTGATAAAGTTATTGATAATCAATTAGATGGAGATTGGAATAAAGCTGTTGGAGATTGTGTTGGCTTGACTTCATTATATAGTGTTCTGGGGGTTAGGTTAGGTCTGGATTTAGCTGTTTTAAACGGTAAAATGCATCCGTCTGATAAATCTGATCATGTCCTGAATGTTCTCACCGCAGAAGACGGGGAGATAGCGATTGAAAATACTTCCCCGTTTGGGTTTGATGAAAAATTGAATGAATTCCAACGCCAAAATTTTAAAAAGTATGATTTGGCGTTTTTAGTTTTATCTGCTTACAACAGCATAGGAAATGCAAAGTGTGGTTTAGAAGACTTTAAGGGAGCGATACGTGATTATGATCAAGCTCTTGAACTGAAACCTGATTGTGCATTTGCATTTAACAACAGAGGAAATGCAAAATCTTGTTTAGGAGACTTTAAGGGAGCGATAGTTGATTACGACAGAGCTCTTGAACTTAATCCTGATAATGTATCTGCATTCTACAACAGAGGAACTGCAAAGCAGGATTTAGGAGACTTTAAGGGAGCGATAGTTGATTACGACAGAGCTCTTGAACTTAATCCTGATTGTGCATTTGCATTTAACAACAGAGGAATTGCAAAATCTTGTTTAGGAGACTTTAAGGGAGCGATAGTTGATTACACCAGAGCTCTTGAACTGAATCCTGATAATGAAAATGCAAAATTTAATAGAGAACTTGCTTTAAACAGATTAAGGATACTTCAAGCAGCCGTCTGACTTTCACCACTCGCCTGAAATTAGCAAAAAATTTCCGAAAACAATTTAAATTGAGCATTCTATAATATATAAATGGCAACTGAATCTAAACAAATACTGAACGAACTTAAATCCATAAAGGAAGAGCTGCATTACATAAAAGAACACATGGTAGATGCAGATACAATTCTTACAGCTGATGAAAAATTGCTTCTAGATGAAAGTATTAAAAACGAAAAGGCTGGGAAACTTATTTCTTTAGAGGAACTTAAGAATGTTCGAAGTAAAGCTTGACAAACAAGCCGATAAGTTTCTTAGGAAGTGCGAGAAAATTATTTTTGATAGGATTGTTAGGAAATTTGAGGAACTTAAGGTTAATCCAATTCCGCACGACTCAAAAAGAGTACAGGGATACAGGGAACCTACATTCAGGATAAGAATTGGCGATTATCGGGCGCTTTACAGATTAAATCATGATGAAAGGAGAATTGTTGTTGTAAAAATTGATAAAAGAAGCAAAGTCTACATGTAAATAATCTTCCCTATTTTTGTACATATTAAGTTGATGGGCGCCCTTCTGTGAGTATCCAATATTGCTGTATACAAATTGTAAGCTGAGGATGGTCACCAAGACCATAATAACCGAAGCGTAGAAGCAGATTCACTTTGGCTGCCATCAACTTAATATAAGCTTATTTTTCACCACTCACCTGAAATTAGCAACGTTTATATATAATTTCCTTCTCAGAATAGTTGAGGTGTTCTAAATCCTGGAATCTGCGATAAGAAACGGAAATATTGATGATGATCTGGTTTTTCTAGTCAGTTTATTAGAGCAGAATTCTTTAGAAAACGACAAGCTGAAAGACAAAAAGCCTAGTTTGGAAGACGCCTTAAGCAGGAAAAAAAATATTGCTTCAGAAATTAAAAATGAAGATTCTTTAGAAGAAGACCTCGATGAAGATTCTGAAAAATTAACTGATATTAAATATTCTTTTGATGAGAAACAGTTCCTGATGGAACAGTTCTATAATAAGCAGATAAGATATGAACAATCATTATACAAACAAAGCGGATTTTCACTTTTTGAGCCTGAAGAAGAATATCTTGCAGCTGAGAATGAATTTTACGATATTGAAACTGAAAATCTGACCACTGAAGAAGCTGAAGAAACCTTGATAGAAATCCAATATGCCGCTGTTATCGGGACATCAAATGATATCAATTCTGAGAAAAAACGTAAGTTTGACATGTGGATCAAATTTAATTCTGCTCTCTTTAAGTTATTTGAATCAAGTTATGCGCTTACCAGAAATGTTGATTACAAGCCTTTAGCGTGATAGACACAAAGATTTGACTTTAGCTAAAATAATAGAAAGATTTTTATAAAAGTAAGACTAATCTTACTTTATGGCTGAATTAGAAATAACCAAAATGAGTTCCAAGGGACAAATAGTTATACCCAGGGAGATGAGAAAAGAATTTCACGAGGGAGAAAAATTTGTAGTTATCAAAGCAGGCAAGCAAATAATCCTTAAGACTGTAGCTGACTTTGACAAGAATATTGAAGAAGATCTGGAATTTGCTCGAAGAACTGAAGAAGCATATAAAAGATATGAGAAAGGCGAATTCAAAAAAATGAATTTTGATGATTTCATAGCAGAAATGAAACGATGGTAAATGTTGAATTTGATTCTTCCTTTCAAAGACTATTCTCAAAAATTAAAGACCCTGTCCTTAAAGAAAAAATAATCAAACAAGTGACTAAATTAAAAGAAATGCCTGAGTTAGGCAAACCAATGCGTTATATAAGAAAAGGAACAAGGGAATTATATGTATCGCCATTCAGGCTTTCTTATTTATACATTAAAGAAGAAAATAAAATCATTATACTAGACCTTTACCATAAAGATGAACAATAATCTAATAATAAATTTTTAACATCTCTTCCTCTGTGAAATGCATCCTGCCTGGAATGATTAAACAATGCGGTGATTTGCCGAAATCAAATTTCTTTATTTCTTTAAGTTTACCTGATTTAACAACAAAATTATTGCTCCCTAACCTCGCGCAGCCTATAACTGTTAAATCATCACTGATTAAATTTTCTTTTTTTCTTTCTTCAATCTTTTGCAATATCTCTAATGCCTCATTAATGGTCATGAATCTATCTTCTTCTGGTTTTAAGTCAAGTAAAAATAAGGTGTGCAATCCTTGTTTTTGGTTTTCTTTCAGGACATTATATGGAGTCTCAAGGTTAGGATGATCTTCAATGAATGGGATGGAAGTGATCCTGCCAAATTTGTATAATTGCAGGCCGGTAATTCCAACTGCAGTAAGGACGGAAGCGTTATTTATAACTTCCACTTCAACATTTTTTTCTTTGGCTAATTTGAACAGTTCAACATGCGTCGTGGCGGAAAAAGGATCGCCGATGACCAGAAAAGCTACGTCTTTATCTTTAGCTTCTTCAACAATCTTCTCATCCCCCTGTTCTGTAGTTTTACGATCTGCTATGATCATCTCTTTGCCGTAAAACTTAGCTAGGTCATGCATGGAACATTGCAGCAGGGAAGTATAGTTCTCTATATAGATAACATCGCATCTTTTGACTATTTCCAGCCCTTTTACGGTGATATCTTTCTCACTGCTAAGCCCGATCCCTATCAAGTATAATGTCATTTTATTTTTCCAACCATCTTTGATTTAACCTTCTTCAAAATTTGTTTCGCCCAGAAAAATTCACTGCTTAGGATTGCCAGACCTAAAGGGATGATTATTATTGCAGGGCCTGGAAGTACTATCAAAAATATGCCTACTGCCAGGATAGTAGTTCCAATCACAAAAATGAATGTCTGCTTTATCCTTTTAAGCATGGAAGTTTCATCTAATGTCTGCCATCTCTGTTTCATCTTTGCAGCCCCTTCACCATATAACATCCTTCTTTTTGATATCCTAGTTTTTTGTAATATTCCTTGACGCCGATCCCTGAGATTACGACCATCTTATTTTTTCCATTAATGGAAGCGATCTCTTCAGATTTCTGCATCAATCTTCTGCCCCAGCCTTTGTGCTGAACAACTCCTTCATCTCCTATGGCTGTTGCGGTTCCGTAAACATGCAGTTCTCTTATCAAGGCGCTTCCTTCAGTTATCTCTTGGCGTAAAAATTCTGCCGGAAATCTTAACCTGCAAAATCCGATGAGCAGGTCATTCTCGGTATCTTCTGCTGAGATAAAAAATTCTTTTCCTTGGGAAGCTTCATACTCTTTAATCATGATTTGGACTTTATCCCAATTTACATCTCTCCCTTTAGGTTCCCTGCAGCGGATGCATCTGCATTCTACCTTATACTTCTCATGAGTAAATTGTCTCAAATTTGTCCTGTCCACTCCTGCTTCCCAATACTTTGTTGGAACATCCCTTTGCACTCTTTGAATTCTGCAATATTCAGGAACTTCTTTTTTCCACTCCATGATCCTGGAAGCAGCTTCCTCCGTCGTGATCGGTTCAAACTCTCCTTTTTTCCACTGATGAAATAATGCCGTTCCAGGTCCGACCATGCAGGGGTACATCTTGATCATGTCGGGCTTATATGCGGGATCAGTAAATAATCGTTTCATTCCTGCCAAATCACGCTCTCTATCTGTTAACGGCAGGCCCGGCATGTAATGAAAATTGATCTTAAAACCTAGATCTCTCAGGATCTGAATAGATCTTTTTGAATCTTCCGAGTCATGCCCCCGATGAACGTGTTTAAGTACATCATCATAAACGGATTGTATCCCCAACTCTACTCTGGTGCATCCCTGTTCAAGCATTACATTGCCGTGTTCAAGAAACCCCCAGTCCGGTTTTGTTTCGATGCATAAGGCTACGCATCTTAGGTTAGATGTTTCGTTTTTTCCCTGTTCATTCTTTATAGTCGTGATGGTGGAATTCTTTTTTTCTAACAATTTTAATTTGATGTTTTTTTCTCTTTCCTGGTCATGCATCTCTCCAGGCAGTTCAAAGAACTCTTTGAATTTATCATAATCAAACTCTCCATCCTCAAAAAATAGATCGGAGAAATCGTTCATGGCCTTGTAGATGCCGTAGACAAACTCATCCTGGTACTCTTTAGGCGTGGCGGTAAAAGTTCCGCCCATGATGATGATCTCAATCTTGTCAAATGTGTGCCCTAACAGGACATACTGCTGCAGCCTGTTAAATACTTGCAGGTAAGAATCATAGCCGTTCCTTATCCCTCTCATCGTTGCAGGCTCGTGTCCTGTGTATGATTGAGGCACATCCCCCCATGGACTATTGATCCCGCCGGGGCAGAATGTGCATTTCCCATGTGGACATCTATCTGGTTTAGTCATCACTGCTACAGGTGAAACCCCGGAAATTGTTCTTGTCGGTTTTGATAAGAGGATCTTTTTGTACTCTTCCCTTTTTTCTTTTGGCAGTGAAAGAAGAATTTCTATGTTTGTTGGTGTTTTTTTCAATCCATGTTTTTTAGAGATATCTTTCTTTATAGCATTTAGAGCAGACTGAGTAGTAATATTATCTTTCTTGATCAGTTCAGTTAGCTCTTGTAATGCCGTATTGCTCATTTTTGTATTGATTTAGCAGATGTTTTATTAGATTTTTGTCAGATGAACCATGATTTGGGTTCATTATCAAGAAAGTCTCCCACAGTAAAACCATCGTAACCATTTTTACAGAAATCAGCAGAGAATGAATTATTATAAACTCCAGCCGTATAACAAAATCTTCTTTTAATCTTTGGGTGTGAGCCCTTTCTATACTCCATGCCGACTATTTTCTCATGAGGGATTGTTATCCTTCTTACCCCTGTCTTTTTTACTGCATTGATTAGTTCTACATCAACAGCTACTATAAATTTCCCTTCATGATACTTTGATACTTTTTCTTTTGTAAATTTATCCGATTTTCCTAATTCACGAAGAAATCCATGATTGTCATACAAGAAACTATAACTGTAACATGGATATCCTTCCCCAAATGGAAATGGTGGAACCAGTACTGCGTTTGCTGTGCTGTAAAAACTGCCTCCAGTTGCCTGTGATATCTTCAGCAGGTTGAATGTAAAAACAATTTTCTCAACTATTCCTTCTAGCATTATCTACTCCTCCATCGCCAATAAAAACATTCCTTGCGACCAGCCTAGCGGAGTATTTTTATTTCCGATCTGAGATTTTGCTAGATATAATTCAGGCAATTCTCCATCAGGATTAAGAGCGTATAAAGTTTTCTTCATGTAATGCTGGTATTTTTCTTTGTTTCCTGATCTCTTGTAAATAATCGCCAGCCATGGAAAACCAAACGTCCATTGCGCTTCTCCGCCATCGTTATAATACTGATCGTTTTCATATCTGATAACTCCTTTCTCCCGAACTAATTTTTCTTCCACGTTTCTTAGAATTTTTTCTGCAGCTTCTTTAGAAACAATATTGTATGGGTAGATTAAACTCAACAAGGACAAGTCAACATCTTTACTTTCAGATTCTCTGGGAAGAAGAAAGTTTAAGGTTTCTTCTCCTTTCTGTATCAGCCATTCCGGAACGTACAGCAGTTCTTGCACTGATTTAAGTCCGGCCACGCAGGCTCCCACTGAGGAAGAATGAACTTCTTCATATTCTTCCCAGATACCATTATCTTTGTCATGCCAATATTCTACATTTGCAAGATAAAAAACTAATTTTTGTATGATCCTGTAATCACTTACATCTCTTAAAACATTTATCCCTTGCTTTTCCAATTCTCCAATCCTGAACAATAAAGCGCCAACGGCATCATTTTGCTTATTGCCCCACTCTTCCCAGATCTCTTCTAAAGTTAGAGGATGATATCTGGCATGGATATATTTGTAGGCTGCGTTTGGTTTTTCTTTTACTGCCCAGTCAATCTTAAATTCATGCTTTAGAAGAATGTCCAGGATAGCGTGATATGCCTTCAGTGAAGATTGCAGGTCATGTTTCTCTAACGCTAACGCTTCATAAATAGTATCTCTGATCCAGGCTTTATCGTATCCTGTGCTGCTGCTGGGAGCTGCGCTGAACAGACCGGAGGGATGCTGTAATTGTTTTAATATTTTTATTGAGTTATTGATGTGTGATTCCATTTTTTCATTCCTTTTCCTCCAGCAATTTCCTTACTGCAAACTCAAACAGGTGGGATTTGTTTCTAAAAGAACCGTCTCTAAGCCTATTCTTAATCTTGGACATGATTTCTTCATCTATCGTGATGCTAGTCTGGATTTTCATTAAATTAACCCCTAAGTTTTCTGAAATAAATCATATCAATATATTCTTCTGTAAAATGTTGGCCTACTTTTCCAACAAGTTCAAACATCACTTTTGAACATGTTTTGGTATCTAAGCCTTTTCTTATCATGTACTTTAATACGCAATAGGTTATATACGGAAAATAGGTTGGTGAGTCTAGGCTTAATCCTTCGACTTGATACTTCTCCCCTCTGGATCTAAGATTTCCTGCAACAAAATTCAAAAATTCATCTGGATCAGGAGTGGCATCAAGATCGTTTCTGGCTAACTCTTCTAGTATTACTGAGTAAGAATGTCCTAATGGTGTCTCTCTTCCAATAACCCTGTCTTCTTCCAATCTTAGTCTTTTATCTCTTAGTTTATCTGATGATATCTCTGCTTCTTCCATTTGTGAATGGTTATATGATGTCATTTTTGTTTCCTCCGTTTTTGTATTTTCATGATAACATTTTATGATATTTTATATCATTTTTATAAATCTTTTGCAATTTATCACTAAGGAGTAATAATAAAAGAAAGGTTTATAAATAAAAAACCATTTTTAAGACCATGGAAAGTAGAACTATAGAATTGGAGATTAACGACTGGAAAAGAGCAAGATCTCCAGATATCATTTATTCTGGAGGATTGGGCTCCTGCATAGCTATAGCTATACACAACCCAATGACTTCTACTGGATATATGATTCACGATTCAGGCCCTGACCAGATGAATATAACTCCTGAATTTATCGAGATGATTAAAGAAGAAAATCCAGACTTGTCTTTTCTTAGAGCTTTCATTGCAGGAGGAGATAGTTATTTTCCTCTGAATTATTTAGGTTTAGGTCAAGACTGTCTTAAATCCAGAAAATTTGTTGAAAATGCTATGGCGGATATTTTTACCCCCGATCAATATGAGATTCACTGGAGCCCTGCCAACCACATGGCAGAGTTATACCTTAATACAAGGACTGGTAAATTCACTCATATTGTTGAAGACATATTGGATTTAGATTTATTGTTAGATTCTCAAAACTTTCCGCAACCTTTATAAATTCAATACAATAAAAACTGCAAATGGTAACGAGAATAGGTACAAAGCAGAGGAAAACTCGTCATAAGTTCAAGAGGACGATCCGTGAAAAAGGAAAAATTCCTTTAAGCCAGTACTTCCAGACGTTTGATATAGGAGAGAAGGTTAACCTTAAGATCAACTCAAATATACAGGATGGAAGATTTTTCCCAAGATTTCATGGTTTGACCGGTTCCATCGCCGGCAAAAAGGGAAGATGTTACCAGGTTACTATCACTGACGGAAGCAAACAAAAAACATTGTTTGTCCATCCTATCCACCTAAAGTCTACAAAAGCCAAGCTTTTGGGACGCCCTGAGGGAGCGAAACAATAAAAAATGCCAAGTCCGCTATTCATTGAAGAGAAACCATTGTCACTGGTAGACGTTAAAGCTAACTTGCAGTCTATCGAGAAACGTGACGAAGAATTGAACTATCTTTCTAATAAAGCTAAGGAGTACTTGGATCACCTTGTAACTCTTTCAGCAGATAAAAAAGAGGAATTATATAAGAAACTTTCTGACTTGAACCTGACGCGTCTTAAAGATGAGCAGATCTGCAAATTTGTGGATTTCCTTCCAAAAGATGTTGATGAATTGAAGGTAGTTTTACAGTCCTACCCTTTAAGCTTGTCTAAGAAGGACCAAGAAGCTATCGTAGGCGCTGTCAAGGAGTTTATTGAATAGAAGCGCAGAAAAAAAACGCAATTTTTATTAAATTAGAAGATATACCTATTAAAGAGTCCTTTAAAAATGATGCAAACAGACCAGAAAGCTCTCAAAGAAGAAAATGCTATATTATTAGACTTCCTTGAACACGGATACCCTTTCGAGCAGGGAACGATGAAGTCTCCTATAGCTCAGGCTCTGGGAGTTAATCATTTAACTTTACTTGAACTTATACCTAAGAAAGGGGTTTTCTTACAACCGCACCAGGAGGTTTACATCGGTGAAGGTAAAAGGGATGAGATCCATCACATAAAGGGGAAGATCAGCGCGGATAAATTAACCAGCACTGCGAGTAATGAACTTAAGCACGTCATCGAAGAAATTGTCAGAAAAAATGAGAAGAAATTTGTCGAGTTCTTTAATAAAGCTCAGCCGTTAAGCATGAGGATGCACCAGCTGGAATTGCTTCCCGGTCTGGGCAAGAAACACATGTGGGAAGTCATCAATGCAAGAAAAGTTAAGCCTTTTGAAAATTTTGACGACCTTAAGAAGCGTGTCAACTTACTGCCTGACCCTATGAATCTGGTGGTTAAGAGAATACTTTCAGAAGTTCAAGGTAAAGAGAAGTATAACATATTTGTTGGATGATCTACCACAACAATTTCCATTTATCACTTTTTTGCTTCTCAGCAGCAAGATCTTTCATACCTGCTTTCTGCGCTCTTTTTAGAAATTCTTCAGCGATCATCTTGACTCTCAGACCGTTGATATCAATATCATTCTGCAGGAATTGGTATCTTTCCATAAGTTCTTCAATAACTCCAGCCTGAGTTTCCAGATTAATTTGGATAATCCCTGATTTAGCTATCTTGTATTCTTTTTCAAGCTCTTCAAGCTTTTTGAGATCTTTTTGTATCACTTTCACATCGCTGCTGATTTCAGAAAGAAATTCTTTGATCGATTCAATATCTTTTAAAGGTTCAATCTTGCTGGCTTTATCTTTTTTGCCGAAAATCTTCTTCCACAACTTTTTTTCGTATAATGGCATATAATTTAGAAAAGATTTTGTGAATATAAAGTTTTCTAGTATAGGCTCTGTAGAAAATGTCTCGTTCATCTGCTCGTTTGAAGTAAATTTTATGCCGAGCACCTTTGGTAGTCTAACGAATATTATTTGATTCACTGGTGAAATTCACGACATTTTCTACAGAGCCTTTAGTATAGAAATATTTAAGAGGGAAAATATTTTACCTGATTTATGGCAGATTTGTATTCTTCACCTCCTATCGATATTCGCGGCAGGCCTTTGACAGGAGTTGACCAGCTAGTTGTTCCGGAAGTTTACAGGAATGATCTGAAAGGGATAATGATCCCTAAAGGCGAGATGAAAGATAGGGTGGAAAAGATTGCTGAAGACATCAGCACTTTTCCAATCCAGGGAGATTTGCTTTCTATCTGTATGCTTAAAGGAGCGATGTATTTTTTCACTGATCTGAATAGGGCTCTAGGAGCCTTAGATTACCCGGTTGAATTTGAAACTTTAAGGTCAAGAAGTTACCATGCTGAAGAATCTACAGGGAAAGTAATTTTATCGCCTTTTGATTATGATATGATAAAAGATAGACATGTATTGGTTGTTGAAGATATAATTGACACAGGCAGAACTTTAGATAAAGTTGTCAGTAAGATGAAAGAGCACAATCCCAGAAGCTTAAGGGTTGCCTGCCTGTTTGACAAGCCCAGCCGGCGTCTGCCTCAGGTGAATTTACAGCCTGATTATGTCGGTTTTGTGATTGATGATGAATTTATAATAGGCGGCGGTCTCGATTTTAACGGCCGGTACAGAAATCTTTCCCATGTAGGGGTTCTAAAAGACGAGTTAAGGCTCAAATAAGATGGCGCGCCGTTTCAAAGCAAAAAAGAGTTACGGAAATTATAAGACTTCAGACTGTCCTTTCTGCGGGAAGATTGCCACGCAAAGAAACGAGCAGGGTATGGATGTATGCAGGTTCCATATCAAGTCAAAGATGCAGGAAATCAAATGCACCTGCGGTTCCTGGTTAGAAAACAAGGCAGGTAAATTTGGTCCTTATTTCAACTGTATTAACTGCGGTAATGTCAATTACAAGAAAGGGTTAGAGATGAAGAGCATGACTACTCCAACTTTTCAGGAAGAGGAGCCTAAGAGGGATTTTGTCAGGAAAGAGTTCAGGAAGGAATCCTTCAGAGAACGTAAGGAAACTACAATTACTTCTAATGATGTGGAGTATTTTGATTAGAAAGGAAAAAATAAAAATTAATTAGGTATGCTTATACCCAATTTAGAACAGATCTTTTTCTGGTTGTCCGTCAGCCTCTTAAAATGTTTAGAAACAAATTCTTCAAACTCCTTGTCAATATTTTTTATCAAACACACCACCTCCTTTCGGATAGTTTTTGGATGATCTAATCATTTATAAAATTTATTAATTCTTGCCGGGAAGTGAAAATAATTTGTCCTTGCCGAGGTAAAAAAAGCTGATGAATAGGTTTAGATAAACACACAATATCTCTTCTCAAAAAGGATAACTTCCGTTTTTCCTGCGTCAATGGAGGCGCTTCTTCTAAGCAGACCAAAAATAGGTATGTGCATAGCTCGTTCGGGGCGCTCGTCTAGATGTTTACGGAGTCTCTACGAGCGCACACACTTTGACTACCGATGATACAAAGCCCTCACTGGTGACATTCACGCTATGCACATACAAAAATAGGCAAGTAATATGTCTGCTTTGCCAATGGAGGCACATGAAAACAAACAACGATTTGTTTTCAGTGCTAAAATGAAGTCTTTGCTTCATTTTATGCACACGGGAGTCATATTGAAAAAATAACATATCCAGCAGCCTGCACGACGCGTTGATTTTTGCATATTTTACAGGTTATTTTTGGCAAAAATGCGTCTCCGCGACTTGCTAACGAGCAAAGCGAGTTTGCTCGCATGTCGCAGCAAGGCTGCTGGATATGCTAAAAATAAATTAGACTCCCGTAATCGTGCCGTGCAAGCTGACATATTACTTACAAAAATAGGCAAGTTTTATAAAGAAATGATGGTTTTTTCAGATAAACAGATTTAGTCGTTAAAACAAAAATTTACCTACTATTTCTGGTACGGAGATATGAAAGAAAATGAGAAGAGAAAATCAAAGATTTAGTGACCGTGGACAAAGCGGGAGCTTTAGGAATAACAAGCCTAGTTTCGGGCCCAGAGAAATGCATAAAGCTGTTTGCGCAGAATGTAATCAGGAATGTGAAGTTCCATTTAAGCCAACAGAAGGCAAGCCAGTTTACTGCAGGGAATGCTTTAGAAAGAAAAACCCAAGGTTTTGATTCTAAATGCCTAAATGTAACGAATGCCAAAGTTCTAACCTAAAATCTAGGACCACACATTCTCACGGTAAAAAATCAAGATCCAGAACTACTTTAACATGCGGTGATTGCGGTTCAAGCAATATTGAGACCGTTCAGAAGTATACCGGAAGAAGGAAATAATTTTTTTTTAGTTTTTTTTAAGCTTGTTTTCGTAACTATTTTTAGAGTTTTTGAGTTCTAGTGGGAGTATCATCTTTATGTTCTCCAAATGAACATGAAAATAAACAGAGATTTATTCCTGTTTGGGTTAATGCCGTTGCTCATACTAAAACTATTTTACTATAGTAACTACTTACGAGTAACTATTTAGGTGAAAGATTTAAATATGGTGTTTATTTTATCGTGCTATGAAAAATAGATCATCTATTGATACTTTATTTGATTATGCTATGGCAAATACGTTATATGTTGATACTTTATCAGAGACTGAAATAGCAAGAGTTGAAGCAAGATTAAGACAAGGAAATAGTTCTTTTTCTGGATTTCTTGGCCAAAATGAACGTCTTAGACAAGTAATTTATGAAGATGCTGGGACTCTTAAGAGGTTGGGAATGACTCATAAACAAGTTGCAGGCAAATTGGAGTATTTAGTTCAAAATCCTCAGGGAGATAGTAGATTTAAAGTTAGTTCTATAGGTACAAGGGAAATGCAAGAAGATCCATTCCAGGAAAAATGGACTCCGGGAACATATCCAAATTTGGGTGTCACAATTACAAATCAGGATGGTGAGAGCATTAGTTTTGCAGGACTGATTATTGGATTAATAAGAAACTATCAGTTCTTTGAAGGGAAAGGAGTTTCATCCAGATTAGATCCCGCGGAAGCAGTTAGAGTGCTTCAAATTAAAAAGGGTTGAAACTTATAGTCCGCCAGTCCTATTTTGACAATCTTCCAAAAATTTGAAGAATTGCGGCCAACTTTTATTTACTGCGTTCGGATATTTTATTTTAACACTATTTCCTTTTAACATTGAAATTGCTTGAATAATCCTATGGTCGGCAGAAGTTACATGTTCTTGGCTAAGCTCCATCTCCATCTCTTCGATTCTGTCGCTTTCATGCCCTCTTAAACTTGGCCACATTTTTTCTCCTTCTTCTGCAGATATTAAATTAAAAGCACGAGCAAAACAATAATCTTCAGCTTGTTGAGGCGTAAAGTTCATTTTTCCGCTTTTACGCCAATCTACATAAGCAAGAGCTTGAGCAAAAATTGTTTTATCACCTCGCGGCTCCCACAACATTGATCCTTTTCTGACCATATTCCAATGTTCCACTGCGTCATAGGTTGTCTGTAATTTGCAGGGCGGATTGAAAATTTTTTCTTGGCTTCCTGTTAAAACGGAAGCACTAGCCCATTGGGAAGTTCCATTATCGAGTGTCAATAATTTATCTAAGGACCAATTAATAATCTCAGGGTCATTGCAAATTTTTCTATCTTTTAGTGTACCATGAAGAATAAATTTTTTATTTTTATTTAGCTTCCAAGAGGAAAATTTTAGAAATCTATATAATGTTCCTGATTCGCCGACATCAATATTGTTTTGGTCATTTTTCCACTGGATTGACGCTTGATAAAGGGCTTTTAGGTCATCGCTTAATTCGTTTTTGCGTTGCCTAAGATAATCTATTGTATCGTCATAACCATTAATTAAATCAAGTATTCCGATTCTTATCATCCAAGATTTGTCTAGAGGAATGTACGCATTTTCTATTAAGAATTTATCTGCCATAAAAAAATTAAAATGGACTAAATATAAATAGGTTTGTTTTTTAGACACTGTAAACATTTAGGCAGATAGCGCGTTTCCGCCGAGCGCACACACCTTGACTACCGATGGTACAAAGCCCTCACTGGTGACATTCACGCTATGCACATACCAAAAAACCAAAAATATATAAGTGTTGGAGTGTTTAAGTGAATAAGAGGTGATATAGTTGGCAAAGAGTAATATAGCAAAAAAATCTAGCCAGGTCAAGGTTTTTGTTAGAGAATTCTTAGAAAAATCTGCCGGCATATTATTGTCTTTAATTGAAAACATCAATGCGGCTGAATGGATAAAAGACATATTGCACCTAAAAAGCAAGATAAGAAAACATATAATAGTCCTGATTTTATCAATAACTGCATTAACAGTGCTAATGATAGGTGTTGCCTCATACATTGCATCACAAATCCCTAAATTGGGCAATGGTGCTGGCGAGATTTTGATCGGTTTGATATTGGCAATAGTGGCACTGATATACTATAAGATGAGGTGAAACAAGATGGGAAAATTAAAAAAATTAGTTGAAAAAGGTAAAAAATTAGTTAAAAAGGCTGCAAAAAGCAAAATAGGCAAAGATTTCCTAAGAAAAGAAAAAGTATTGGCCGCAGAAATGATGGAAGAAGCAGCAAAGAAAATGAAAGGAAAAGAAAACAAAAAGAAATAGTTTTCTCGTCCCCCTTCTAAACTATAAAAATTTTTTTTCGTAGAAAAAGTGAATATGTCCGAAGGACTAAGCCCCTCTCTCTTTCTAAAATTAAGCATAACGTCGCGATTGCTGTTAAATGAGAGTGAGCCGAAGGCGAAAGTCTGCAAGACGTGGCGAGGATTTTGCGAAGCAAAACCGCAGAGTTCCAGAGGTTGCCAGAAAAATCATGGAAAATTTATTAAGTGTGCCATATTTAATTAAAGTTATGAAAGGGAGTTTAGTTATTGTAGTTCTTATTTTAATTATTGCTTCCGTAGCAATTATTCTTATCAACGATGGAGATTCAGATGAAGTGAACTCTGATTTGATTGAGAACAGAAGTTCAGATTTAGTTGGGCAACAGGACTTGGATTCTGACCCTGCAGAAGATAAATGTGAGAAAGGGAAAGTGTTTGGTTATCCTCCCGTTAATCTCGATAAAACATTGGTGGTTGTTCCTCTCGGTCTGATGAGTGGGGGGCATGTGACTCCTATTGACCATCAATATTTTCAGAATTTTGGAAACAAGGAAGCAAATATTGAAGTTTACTCTCCAGGGAAGGGAGTAATTGAGGGCATCCAATTTATGTCTGGAATTCATTCTGATAAGGGGAAAATCATTGAATGGGAAGATTACCGGCTTACTATAAAACACGAGTGCAAGATTTCAAGCATTTACATTCATATTGATAAACTTTCACAGAAAATAATGGACGAGGCACCGAAAACTCCTGGGCAAGTTTCAGTTAGCATTCCGGTTGAGGCAGGCGAAGTGATAGGATGGTACAATAATAATGTTGATTTCAATCTTGTCGATGAGGGAATTGTTCTTTCTGGTCTTATTGTCCCAGGGCATTACGAAAGAGAACCCTGGAAGATTCATGTCCCAAACACCTTGGAATATTTTGAGGAAGAGATTGTAGGCAAAATTATTGAGAAGAGTTTGAGAAATGAAGAGCCGTTTGCAGGAAAATTTGATTGGGATGTTGATGGGAAACTTCAAGGAAATTGGTTTGAAGTTGAAACGAATTTTTACGCTGGTTTGGGGGGTTCTGATTATTCTTCAACTCATCTTTCAATATCCCCTGATTATCTTGACCATAATCATATAATAGTTTCTATGGGGGATTATGATGGAAGGGCGGCACAGTTTGGAGTGAAGAGTAATTCTCCCAATCCCGCAGAGGTTAGTGTTGAATCTGGATTAATAAAATATGAACTTGTTGATTACAATTATCGCACCGCGAGTGGCGAAGTTTGGGAAAGAGAAAAATTTGCCAAGATAAAAGAGGCATTTAATGAAGAGTCGGTTGAAGGAGTTGTCCTCATCCAAATGATAGAAGACAGGGAGTTAAAATTTGAGGTCTTTCCGGGGAAAACTGCCGGTGAAGTGAACGGCTTTAGTGAAGATGCGAAAAAATACGAAAGGTAAAGGCGACCTCCGGAATTACAGATAACGTTGCGCGCTGTTATACGATCCGACCTACGAAGTGGGGAGGCAAGGAGGCGTAGCCGACGAAGCGTATGACGCAGGACGCACGTTTTCAGGCGAACACGGTGAGCAATAGAACTATGGTATCCACTGGGACACTCTCATCATCATAGATTAGGGGGCAAAAAAGCGAAATGTTTATATATTAATTGGTATTTATTGGTATCATGACACAAACTACTCAAATAAACGTAAGATTGGACGATAGTTTTCTTGGGAAAGCAAAAAAGTATGCTCAACAGCATGGATTTAGTACAGTTCAAGAATTGATGAAAGAGTCTCTTCGTGAAAAACTTTTCGGTGAACCAATGATCACAAAAGAAGAATTAATGCTTGTAAAAAAGTTGGCAAAAGCAACTGAAGAGAAAGGACTTTGGGGAACAGAAGAAGAACTATTTCAGAAACTAAAAAGGTAATAAGATGGACGATGAATATAATCTGAAACCATCTAGATTTTTTCTTGAACAAGTAGAAGAATTAAGTGATAAAGCCGCAAGAATTGTGGAAGAGAAATTAAGACTTCTAAAAGTAAATCCATTCAGAAACAAAAGACTTCATGGTCTTGATTTGTTTCTTTTTCGTATTCGTTTTGAAGATGAACGAAAAGAAAAGAGAGTTGTTTATTTGGTTGATAAGCCAGATGTGAAAATTATTTGTGTAATTGATAGAGGTAGTGGTTACAAAAAATTACGAAAATATTTGAAACAATTAGGCTATTTATAGAACTAAAAACTAAAATCAAATGGATCTCTTTTAGATTTTTTTCTTTTAGGTTTTCCAAATAATGTGTCATTTAATGACGGCATCTTTTTCGTTGATGGTGATCCAAACAAACCAGTTGTTCCAAATGGATTTTTCTCTTTAGCTTCTTTTTCTTTGATTTTTTTAAGTTTCTTATTATGCCTATCATGTTCAGTTTTTTCAGCATGGCAACTAGGACATAACATCGCGATTAAGGAAAGTTTTTTCTTCCTCGTGAAGCGAAGCGGAACAGAGCTGAAGAAAAAATTTGGGTGGAGAAGTCTGCAAGACTTCGGAACTCTTTAATCGCTGTTATATTCCCCGTAGGGCTAAAATTTAGTGCAACGATGCCGAAGGCAAAAAATCAAAGTCGTCGTGTCTATAGTTTTTTATGGGGGTTTCCGCCGCCTTTTTTTGCTTCTTTTTTTGAAAAAAGAAGAGTGGGGGATTTCCGTTATTTTGCTTCTTTTTCTAAAAGAAGGTTTTTAATAGAGGGCGTCGTAAGTTTTATAAATAAGTTACATTTAAGCTTATATATACATAAATGGGTTAGTGAATATGGCAAAAAGAACAGTATCATTAAGTGTTGAAGAAGAAGTTTACGAAGAATACAGAAGATACTGCGAACAGAAAGGCATTATTTTATCTAAGCAGTTTGAAAATTTCATGGTTGAGGAGTTGAAGAAAAAAGGGCGGGAAAAGTAAATGACAGATTCAGATAAAAAAATCAAAGAAATCTTGAAGCAGTATAAGGAATATCTTAAGACAGATGAGGCTAAAGAGCATCTCCAAACCATGGAGAAAGAAAAGCGAGAAGTTCAAGAATTAATGGGTAAACTTTCTCAATTAGATAAAAAAAGCCCAGAATTTACTGAATTGGTTTTGTATGGTTTACTTCCCTACTCTAATACTAAAGTTGCAAAAAGAGTAAGTTTATTTCCTGCTTTTATGAATATTAGGATTTTCTTTAAAGAGTATAATTATTCTGATGCTGAATGGAATTTAATCGCCAATAGAATTTATGATTTGTGTCTCAAATTCAAAGAAAATCCAAAAAGATTATCAGAATTGATTGATAATTTTACAAAAGATAAATACAGTAGAAGACTGCAATGCGGTTCAATAACTCCTATACTTTTTTGTGTCAATGATAATTATCCTATTGTCAATAACAGAGCCATAAGGACATTCAGAAGCATAAAGCTAATTTTAGGAGAAAAAGAAAAAGTATCTCAGAAATTAAGTGATTATCCAGACAACATTAAAAAAATTGATAGATTAGTTGAACAATTAGGTTTAGAAATTTTGAAAGACCATAATTACCAAGATTTATTCTTCTATTGGTATGATTCTGAAATATTGAGCGAGGAAAGAAGAGCAGTTAAAAAAGAAGCTGAAGAAGGAGAAACCGAGACCGAAACGGAAGAAGAAGTAAAAAAAGAAGTAGTGGATATTAAAAGATTTTTAGAGCAGGTTAATATTGAAAAAGGATTTGACATTACGCCACACTCTTTAGGTGATCCTCAAAGAATAAAGATTAATCAAATTATCAATTTAAGTTCTAAAGCAAGATGGGTTTTGCCCCATTTTCAGAGATATTTTGATTGGAACAAAAATGATGTAAGGGATTTTTGGGAGTCAATTTTTAACGACTATTATGTTGGCTCATTTTTACTCTGGGATACAGATAGAAACCCTGAATTAGGCATACAACCAATTTTAGGTGTTACAAAGGGAGAGGATGAAATTAAACCAGATTCAATTATTTTAGATGGACAACAAAGGATAACTTCATTATATTATGCTGTAAAAGCCCCAAAATTTTCTCCTCGTGGAAGTAAAATTCCATTATATTTTTATGTAAACTTTAATCAATTTTTTAATAAAAATTCTAAAGATGGAATTATTGAAGTGCATACAACAAAAATAAGTAAAGAAGAGTCGTTCAAATTAATGTTATTTCCTCTCTATGAATTAGAAAAATATAGTAGTTGGGTTGATGAGTTTGAAGATTTTATGCTTTCTCAAACAGAAGACCAAGACAAAGTAAGAAAGATTAGGCGAATTGTGGATAAAAAGTTAAGACATATTTGGGATGGTTTTGAAATTCCATATATTGCTCTTCCAGAAAGCATGGAGTTATTCCAAGTTACTGATATATTTGAAAACATAAACACAAAAGGAAAACTTCTGAGTGTTTTTGATCTTTTGATAGCAAGATTATACAAATACAACATCGAATTAAAGAAGATGTGGGATGCTACAATAAAAAATTATCCAAACATATCAAGATACTCAAAAACAATTTCAAAAACTCCGATTTACATTCTTCAAGCAATGTCTCTGCTTTATGAAAAAACAAGCTCGGCAAAAAGAGCAGATATTCTGGACATTTATGCGAAGGTATATGAAAATTCAGATAAAGACTTTGAAGAAGATTGGGATGATCTCTCCGATTATATGAATAAAGCAATTGAAAAACTGGAAAATATGAGAGATGGGTTTGGCGTTAAAGATGAAAAAGAACTGCCGTTTGCTCCGATGATTCCTGTTTTAACCGCATTATTGAAAGTCATTGATACAAAAGATAAAAAAGCAGAGTGCTATAAAAAATTGAATAGGTGGTATTGGTCTTCTATCTTCACAAACGCGTATTCTTCTGCGGCAGATTCACAAATGACACAAGATTTTAAGGAAGTTAGGAATTGGTTTGATGATGAAGAAAAAGTCCCAAAAACAATTATACAAATGACAAGGGAAATATCAAATTTATACTTTAGAGATATTCAATCTAAATCAAATGCAAAATATAGAGGGATTATGTCTTTAATCGCCCTTGAAGGTGCAAAAGATTTTGACACTTCACAAACATTAGAAAATGCAAGAGGAAACGATAAGGATCATATCTTCCCAAAATCGTTTAATTTTGGTTTTGGATCAAATAAACATATCCATTCAGTTTTAAACATGACTTGGATGTCAGAATCAACAAACAGAAAAATTAAAAGATGTAAAAAACCATCTTCGTATGTTGATGAATTTGTAAAATCAAAATACAATAATAATAAAAATCAATTTTTTGAAGTCCTAAAGAGCCACTTCATAAGTCAGAGAGCGTTTGATTATCTGATTGAAGACAAATTTGAAGAGTTTGTCTCTGAAAGAGAAGATAAGATATTATCGAAAATAAAAAAGAACATAGGATTTGAAGAACTAAAAACAGAGAAAACATTAATTTCTCCATCAAATCCGTTTACTAATAGGATTATTTTTGTTAATACCCTAAAATCCTGTGAGGGCTATATTTACTGGGTAGATAAATATTTCTCTAAAAAAGGATTAGAATTACTTGTAGAATCCATCTCTGAAAAAATAAATGAAATTAGGATTATCATGTCAGTTGATAAAGTTGATGAAAACCTTAGGGGATTGTTCAAAGACTTCAAAAAAGAAATGTCAAACAGAAATATTAATTGTGAACTAAGAGTTATAACTGATTCTAAAATAAAATCGTCTATTCACGACAGATTTATCATAACTAAATATGATTCTTATAATATCCCCTCTCCAGATACAATCGCAAGAGGACAATTAAGTGAAATATCAAAAAGCAGTAATAAAGAAGAATTGAAAAAAGAATTTGATGATTTGTGGAGTAAATCTAAAGATATTATTCAAGAATGGAATGAAATAAAAAAGAGTATGAAATAATGGAATATGCAGTTATAAGAAAGAATATGAAAACAAGCGAGTTTATTCACGTTTATCAAGATTTACCAGAGATTCATAAGATTAGAGGAAGATTGCTTAATCTTTCTACCATTTTAGAATGTTTTATGAAATTTTATCTTCAATCAAAAAAGATTAAATTTTCTCAAAAAATGATAGATTATTCTAAACGGGGTAAGGATGGAGTTTTTAATAAATTTTTAGATGAAATCAAAAAAGATAAGTCTATCTCTAAAAAAGGACTTAAATCATTTGAGAAACATTTTAAAATTCTCACCTCAAAAAGAAACAATTTTGGGCATGGTTTAATTTATTATAAAAATAAGAAAAAAATTAGACCCTATAATATAAATAATAATATCTTAAATCCATTCCCCCCTAAAAACTTATCAGCTAAACCAATTAACGATTCTCTTAATAAAAATAGAACTGTTTTTGATGATTTAAATAAAAGTTATGAGTATGTTTTTGATTGGTTAGAAAAAAACAAAATATTGAAAATGGAAGGTTTTGAAATATTAAAAATAGAGTCTAAAATAAAAATGAATAAAGTAGGACACTAAAAAGACGCCCTCTCGTTCTATTAATATTCTCACGAAGTGAGGCAAAATGTCCGCAGGAATTAGGAAATCCCCCATATAATTTCTTTTTCACAGAAAAAGGCTAAATGTGCGAAGCACTAAAAGGCGGAAACCCCCGATTATAATTCTACACGACGATTGAATATAAATAGTGTTAGTTTCTTTTGCCCTACATAGTGGGGCAAAATTTCGTCCGAAAAGTTTTTTCGGGGGCGTTCCATCTTTGGAGCGAATGCGACCGTCTAGAACATTCATCAAGGGGCACACTCGTTGTTTTACATCTTTAATCGGGGAAATCTTTACTGCTATTCGTAGGGGTTCGGGGGCGTAGAATAGCAGACTAATTATCTCTTTAGGTGGGAATAAAATGCAAAACTTTATATATTATTGGTATATCCTATATGACAATTGATATAAAATGTATGACAATACAGAAATTAGGATTTTGGAACAAATTTATCTTAATCCAAGTATTCACAAGAGGGAACTATCTAAGCGGTTAAAATTGGGAATGCCATCTATTGATTATGGTCTCAAAAAAATAAGCAAGTTAATTAAGCAGAAAAAGTCGGGGAATCAGATCAACTATTTTTTGGAGTACTCAAAAGAAGAACTTATACCATTGCTAAATGCTGTTGAGCATTCCAGATTTGAGAGACTTCCAGCAAAAGTAAGATTATCTATAAGCGATTTCTTAAAAGAATTAGAGACAAAGCCAATAATTGCTGTTATTTTTGGCTCTTATGCAATTGGAAATTATACAAAGAACTCAGATATTGATATTTTGTTAGTTTTCCAGAAGATTGAGGATTCCAAGAGGATTGAAAATACTGCGAAAAAAATCAGCATGAGAACAAATACACAATTAAATCCGATATATCTTAGCTATCAAGAATTCAAAGAGTCATTTCATAATTCAACAAAAGAGTTTTTCAAAAAGCTTAAGAAAGACAAGATTATTTTAATTGGAATTGAATGGTGGAGGCAATTAGTTTATGAAGAAGCCTAACTGGAAACTTTGGTTAAAGGACAAAAACGAATGTAAGTTTTGGCTAGATAGTTATGTCAAAAAGAAAATTCTCAAAAAAGTTTCTGACGAATCAAGGCTTCACATTAAGAGAACAGACCACAATTTGACTTTTGCTAACTGGATTATTGAAAAACACAAAGACAAAATTCCAGAAGTACTTGGAGATAATTTTTATGATTGGGTAATCAGTATCTATTATTATGCAATCTATCATTCTGCTCTTGCCCTGATGAGCAAAGAAGGCTTTACATCAAAAAATCACTCTGCCACACTTGCTTTTTTGATTTATCATCATTACCACTCCCAAAAAGCACTGCAAAAAGAAGATGTAGAATTAATCGCTAGTTCTTTAGACAGAGAAGATATTGAAACTCTTGGTGTTTCAAAAGAATTGCGAGAAAAAGCTTGTTATGACGTGCATGAATTATTTGAAAAAAGATTAGCCGAACAAATCAGAGAACAAGCTGTTGATTTTGCAAATAAGATAAAGCTGTTGTTGAGATAAAATTAAATATACAAACATTATATCAATAAATAGAGGTGTTTAGAATGTCTAAAAAAAAGAGGCAGATAACTGATTTTCAATTCAAAGTAGGTTTGGTCGTTGGCACTTTATTAGTTGTTGCATTATTATATTTTGCATTTATTCAAGACCGTTTTACAGTTAGAGAAGATGGAATAGGCCAGGAACCACTTATTAAAGACCATTTAAGCTATGAAACAGAATTTTGTGCTAATAGGCTAACTGAACTAGCCCACGAAGTTCATTTCTTAGAAAAAGAGATTACATCAGAAAAAGAGATGTTGGGAGAAGAAGAGTTGATACAGAAACAAGAAGAGAAGGTTATCACGATTGAACAGTGGGAGTTACAAGAAATAAAAGATGAGTTTGAGGTTTATACTTCCAAATGTGGTGAATTAGATGTAAAACCGACAGCTGAACTTTGTACTGCGTTTTTGCAGGAGGCAAAAAAAGATTTAGATGTAGCACAGAGAAGTGCTGACCAATCTACCGGTTTGGAACATATTGAAGTTGTCATTAAAGACTTAAGAAATGCAAACAGGATTTACAAAGGATTACAGGAGTATTGTGCTGATGTAGAATGAACCTAATACTTTTTTTAGCCGGAGTATTTTTAGTCACTTTTTTAGTTGGCAGGCTTTTGGAAAGGATTAGAATCCCCTGGATTTTTTCAGCTCTGCTTATTGGTTTAGGGCTAGCCGCTTATAACCCATTTAAAGAGATAACTAGTTCTGAACAGTTTATCTTTCTAGCGCAATTAGGGATGTATTTTCTTTTATTTATTATTGGCTTTGAAATAAACTTTAATGAGATCAAAAGAAAGAGAGGGTTTATTATCAGAACAACCATAGCAATTATTTTTGCAGAAGCCCTATTAGGAACATTCTTTGTTCATTATGTATTTGACGTTTCTTGGTTTATCTCTATCTTGGTGGCATTATCATTTGCAACGGTTGGAGAAGCTGTTCTTTTACCTATTTTAGATGAGTTTAAGCTTACTAAAACGAGATTAGGCCAGACAATCTTAGGAATAGGGGTTTTGGATGACGTCATTGAAGTTGCTGCAGTTATTGTCATGACTGTTTTATTAGGAACAACAGCGGGTCATGCGCATTCCACAATTTGGGTAACGTTAACGGTTCTCTTAGTTTTATTTGGATTGACATATCTATTCACTCATCTCAAGAATAAAGCGGGTAAAATTCACTTTAAAGGCATTGCCTCTTTTTTTCTCTTTGTCATATTCTTCATCTTTACATTTATTGGTATTGGATTATTAGCAGAAGCTGCGGCTTTAGGAGCATTGTTAGCTGGAATGGCGTTAAGAAACTTTATACCAAATAAAAGGCGGGATGTTATTGATTCAGAAATCAGGACAATGGCTTATGGTTTTTTCGCTCCAGTATTCTTTTTGTGGGTTGGAGTAGACACAGATATTGGCTATTTGGCTAAGTTTCCACTTTTAGTGTTAGCAGTTATGGCATTGACGAAATCAACAAAGGTGATTACAAGTTATATCATGGGAAGAAAAGAATTAGGAACACACAGATCAATATTGTTAGGTGTTGCGTTATCAGTTAAATTTAGCACAAGTATAGTTATCATAAAATTATTATTTGAGAATGACTTAATTCCACTGACATTATATTCTGTTTTAGTTGGAACGACAATTTTGTTTAAATTTGTTGTACCATTTTTGATGTCATATTTAATCAGACGCTGGAAGATTAAGTCATAATTATCCGCCCCCGATTTTTCAGTTTTAGTATCTAATTTCCCCGATTTATTTAGTTAAAGAATAAAGTGCGTAGCACCATCAAGAGTGTGCCCATTAACATCTTAGCCCCCGAAAAAATTGCGTATAACATCGCGATTATCTGAAGTTTCACGCTAGTGAAATTTGGGGGAGGACTGCAAGTCCGAACCAGATAATCGCTGTTATACGTTTTTTCTGCAAGAAAAAAAGCCGAAGGCTCAGTTAAATTTTCACGATAATAAATTTCTCCGTAGGAGACTATATGTCCGAAGGACGAGGGGGAGTCCAGATTTTTTGTTTCTTTTTTCTAAAAAAAGAAAATAGAGGGGGCTTTTACTTTTGGTTCT
>Ga0210057_1001227_pt1 | contig 39641 bp, 38 predicted proteins | sample CryGeyCG2114_010_2_FD_183968 | JGI IMG/M metagenome (GOLD analysis project Ga0210057, IMG submission 183968) | Groundwater microbial communities from aquifer - Crystal Geyser CG10_big_fil_rev_8/21/14_0.10 (SPAdes) (version 2) | ecosystem: Environmental > Aquatic > Deep subsurface > Groundwater ... | reverse complement strand
TGAGGTTAGAGGCATAAGATGAGAAAGTTTTTAAAAGAATATAAGATTTTCTGTTGCAGATGGGCTTGTAGTCTAGTAGCTACGCGCTAAAATCGCTTCCAGCGATTCGCTGGTCTGCAACGCGCTGCAGATGACGTCCGCCTGACTTGAGACGAAGTTTCACCTAGAAATTTCCCATCTCAGAGCGCGGGAGGTCCCCGGTGCAAGACGAAGTCTTACCCTGATCGGCAAGGTTCTTCGCGCAAGTCCGGGCAGGCCCACTTTTATTTTTAATGGTTAAGTTAGTTTGCGCAAAATTTATGTTAAATAATGACACTGGCAATATATCTAACAATATATATAACAATCTATGACCATAAGTTACTTAAACTACTTCCTTAACCAATGATTTATGAGAAAATTTGATTCATATAGGGACTTGACTGGACAAAGTCGAGAAGTAGACTGTAATTACCATGGAACTAACAACGATCTTTATCTCGAAGCTGGGGTTAGGCAAGAAAAAGATGATAGGTTAACAATACAATTAGGCTTTTCTGAAGATGAACTTCCCGAGCACAGATATGATCCAGCAAGACAATCTCTTGACGTGTTGGTTAGGCCATATCAGGGAATAAGAACCATGGTTCTTGTGCTGACAGATTTTGAAGTTCCCAAAGATATCAAAGAGTTAAATCTTTATGATTTCGGACAAGGTTTGCCTAAATAAATTTCAATTTTTTTCCTACCTTAAATTATTTTTTTGGTTCTTATAAAATAAAATTATATAAAGTCCAGAATTTTATCTTCGATAGATGTTACACAATCATAATAATCTGTGGTGGAGATTTTTCCCTCGTAAAGAACTAACCCAAATCTATCTTTCTTCAGCTTTACGTTCTTTTGGTTTATCCTTGATCAGCTTATTTGTTCCACTGTATTTGTATAAAGAACTGGGGTTCACTTTAGCACAGACATTAGGATTTTTCATCTTTTATTCTGTTGTCTTTGGGATAGCCACACCTTTAGCAGCAAAGTATTGCGCCCATTTCGGTGTTAAACATTCTGTAATGCTGAGCGTGCCTTTCTACCTGTTGTTTATCCTAACACTTTATCTGATGCCGATCTTCTCAACACCATTATTTATCATCGCAACCTTTCTGGGAATGTCATTAGGATTTTACTGGATGGGCATGCATCATATCTTCCATAAAGCCAGTGATCTGAAACATCGCGGAGAAGAAGTGGGAAAAAGGATAGGTATCTCGATTCTTGCCACTGTCATCGGACCGTTGATTGGGGGATTTATGATAAAATATTTTGGTTTTGCCGTTGTTTTTTTGTTATGTGGTGGAGTTTTGGTCTTGTCGACGATAGTCCTTTTTATGAGTAAAGAAAAGCACTTGAAATATCATTTTTCCATGAGGGATGTAATGGATTTACATCATTGGAAAAATTCCCTCTTCTTTGTATCTAAAGGTTCAAGGATCATTACCGATGGTGTAGTGTGGCCGTTGTTCATCTTTTTTATCCTCGATGATTACTTTTCATTAGGGATAATAGGTTCAATCATCGGTGGTTTGACTGGCGCTGTAGCGTGGTTAAGCGGTAAATATAGCGACCATACCGATAAACGTAAAATTGCCCAAATTGCCACAGTTTTTGATTCACTAGGGTGGATCTTTAGAGCTTTAGTCATTACGCCATTCCATGTCTTCACAACAACAATTTTCAGTACTTTTACGCAGGGTATAAGAGATTCACCTCTCAGCGCAATTGAATATGACAAAGCAAAAGGTGATGTGACAGGATATTTTGTCTATAAAGAGATGTATCTTTGCCTAGGCAGAGTATTGATGCTCTCTTTTTTGTTGATAGCCAACAACTTCTCCAGTGGATTAATACTGCAGGCAGTACTTAATTTCGCTACTTTTTTATTTTAAAAATGGATCCGGAAACAAAATTTTTGGCAAATCTTTTAGAGTTGCAATATGGTGGTGATGTTGTCAATAAGCTTAAGAAGATTTCTCTGGATGTTGCTTGGGCTAAAGGCTGGCCGGAAGAAAAAATAGCTTTCTGGAATGCAGAAGCTTTCATGTGGGAGAAGAAGATTTCTCTCGAGAAAAGAGCGCTGATAAAGAAGGAATTAAGTTTTCTCAGTGGTAGGAATCTTGATCTTGGTTGCGGCGCTTATAGCTATATCAGGTCTGTCGGTTTTGATTTTTCCCCACAGATGTTAAAGTTTAATAAGACTATTGAAGAAGGAATAAGCGGTGATTTAGAGGAAGTTCTGCCTTTTGCTGATGATAGTTTTGATTCAGTGACTGCGGTTTTTGTCTTGAACTACATCAAGAATTACCAGCAATTAATCAGGGAAGTCAAAAGGATAGTTAAGATTGATTTTATGGTTGTGCTATCTTCGAAAAAAGTAAATGATTGGCAACATCAGAAGGAAATAAATATTTTCTCGGCTGAGGGATGGGTTAAAATATTGGGTGAAGCAGGTTTCAGTGTAAACTTAACAGAAAAAGAGAATTTATGGTTCTTTAAGTGCGTGAAGAGAAAAACTTATTAAATCCTGAAGTTATTAAGATTGTAACAGAGGTAGATGATGGATCGCTCAGAATTATTAGTTAAGCATGGTTTTATCAAGAGCAGCGCTAAAGGCAAGTATAAATTCAATGATAAAATCAAGGAATGGGAACCCTCAGAGGGAGGTAAACTAAGTTCTAAAGATGCTGATGAAGAAAATCGGGAGATCGCCTTTAGCCAATATGATAATACGGGATACCCTAAACCAGTAAAGTCGTATGAGCTGGAGATGGAAGTTTTTGATTTAAGTTTGGAAGGGCCTTATTTTTGGTTTGTTGATACATTGAAACAGTATGTCCAGCATGTTGATAAATTAGAAGATTCTTTTTCTGCCTCGGAAAATTCTGCTTTTTTCGGGGTGACGCAGCAAAGGCTAGGAGCCCAGCAAGATAAAATTTCGCAGTTTTTAGCAGCGACCGGCAAGATGATCAAGGAATTGTTCCAGATGGTCAGGGAGTTAAGGATACTTGACGAGAGATTGAATTATTATGAAGAAGTTGAATCACAACTGGCTAAACCGATGAACGAAAGAAGCAAAAGCGCTTCCATGACGATGAAGGGCATGTTCATCGATCTTGTACAAGGAGGCGGCAAGAGCGCTGCTTCAGTTTATGGGATGGCTCGAGAATTAGAGTTTATTACTTTACCCGATCTTTTTTTTGATACTCCGCCCTTGAGAAATACAGAAGAATTGGATAAACATGTTAACAATCTTGCCGCTAATTTCAACCAGAGCGTTTTAAGAGTATTGACCAGGCATCTCCGGCAGTACATGGAATGGAGAAAGAGGACTTATCAGGAACATAAGACGAGGAAAGGTTTCATGCTCTCTTACTTAAGACAGCATTTTGATATAATTCAGATGTATATAACGTGGATCAAGCCTTATCTAAGATATGTGAACAAGCTTACACTGAAGGATAAAGGCAATACTGTCGATCTGATCTCGGCGTTTGAAGGAAGTTTGCTAGATATCGAATTTTTGGCTAGAAACAGGATCCCTGTCGGAGATTCAGGCGCTAATGGCTGTATCTTATACACGATGAATTATCGGACCAGGCCGGAACTGAAAGTTGTCCAGGAAGGTTACCAAAGAGGACCAGTACATATCGGTAAACTCGTCCTTAACGCCCGAATCTATGGCTGGAGCGATGAGCAAGTTGCCGGTTACAAGAAACTTAAAGAGGCAGAAGCCCTGTTGTTGATGGGTGATATCTCCAATTCGGTAAAAGAAGCGATGGAATCGTTAGGCAAAGATCTGGAAGTTTACCTCGCTGAAGCCCGAGGTTCAAAAAAAGAAGAGGGGAATGAAGGAGATATTAAGAAAAAAAAATCGTTAATGGAGAAAATGTTGGGTGATTTTTATACTTCTGGCAGGAAGAAGAGTAAAGGCAAATCTGTAAGAGAGATGAGGGCACAGGATGAGAAGTTAGCAGCAATGTTAGATAAAAGCAGTGATTTCTTAAAGAGCACCAGAACCATGGGTTATGAGTCTATGAAAAATTTTAAGAAATCACGTAATATGTTCCATTGGTAATTCTAGAAGAAAAAGTTTAAATCTATTCTCTATTTTTAATCAATTATGGTTGATGATCTCAAGAATTTTTCTCCTGAAGAGAAATTAAGAAAGTTGAAGGAATTGCAGAAAAAGAAGAAACAGGAACTAGCGGAAGCTGAGAAAGAGATCAAAGAAAGTGAAGAAGAATTAAGCGACCAGCAAAAATTCTTAGAAAAAGTACCAATCCCAGAAGTAACGAAAGAAGATTTAGCGGGGTTAAGTGAATCAGCGCGGGAGATTTTGAAAATGCAGCGCGGTTTTAAGGGGAAAAAAGCTGAAACGGAAGAAGAACTTGATAAAAACGATGAAGTTAGTATAGATTCGTTAGAAGAGGCAGTCCAAAATTCTGCTCTCAGGTTAAGTAGCAATGTTAATTATGAATTGCCCCAAGCTGATCCCTTGCTACAGATGAATGTTGATTATGTGATGCAGTTGAGCCAAAGACCAGTAGAAGAGATTAGAAGAGATGTGGAGTATATTAGTAAACAAGTTGCAGAAAAAGGTTATGTAAATCCTGAAGAACAGCGGTTGTTACAGTATCGTGCCGCCGCCATTGAGGAGAAGATCAAAGCTGGTGAAGTTGGCAATTATGCGAATTGGAGTGAGGAAGTGGCGCAGACAGCGTTGCTAACAAGACAGGTTACCGGCAGATTACTAGATCAAGTTTATCATTCATCTAGCGCGCATGATGTTTATTTTGCTAAGAGGTCTTAGGTTGTTTATTCTTACTTTATAATAATAATCTGTAGAAAAAGTCATCATTGTCATCAATCGTGGCGAAAATGATGTTCTTGATGAGAAGATTTTCGCATCTGTTCCTGCCTTACTTGTTTTGCAAGATTGACATCTTGACCATGGCGCATAAAAATAAACAAGGATTTATTTTTAGCGCTAAAATAAATTAGTTGGCTCCTTTATTTTATGCGACTCCTTTTTCTACTAATTCGATGGTTAAGTAAATTTTATATACAACAAGACCATTCTAATTTGTATGGTGCAGTTTGGAACTGGCTATTATATGCCGATGGATCGGGAGTTTGAAACTAATGATTATTCTCATCACCGCAGAGCTTTAGGTTCGGAAACTGATTCCAAGACCGATGATGTTGGTATCAGTATCGGCGATTTAGGGATGAGTCTAGGTCTAGGTCCCGTGCCTAATGTACAAGCTGTGCAAGCTAAATTAAGACCAGGTTCCAAGAAGTTAGAACTGGGGTTCATGGGGATGGGCAAAGGTTCAGGGCAAGGTCACACCCCTGGGATGTATGGAAAAAAACAACGACAGGCTTTGACAGAAATTGCTGAAGCCAATAAAGTTGATTTCACTACCCACGCTTCAGTCGGTGTTTATGGTTTGGCAGGGATGGATCAGCAGGGAAATTTTTCTAAAGCCAGCAAAAATGTTTCATTATTGGAAGTAAAACGGGCAGTAGAATTCGCTTCTGATGTAGCTAAAGGTGGAGTGGTAGTTTTACATACAGGCGAGTTCAATCGTTCGGTGGTTGATGCTGATTGGAATAAACGGGAAGGAGATCCTTATGCCAAAAAGTTTGAGATGTTTGAGGGTGAAGAAGAAAGAACAGCTTATAGGGTGGTTGATACAAGAACCGGCGGAGTGATCCAGGAAGCAAGAAAGAACAGGAAAGTTTCACGTCCTGTCTGGAACACCGCAGAAGAAGGAAAGGAGTATATAGATTTTAATGGTAATAAGAAAGTTGCTAAAGAAATGCGTGATGAAAATGGCATGATAATTTATCTTGATCCTTTTGATAAAAGAGTTTCCTCCGAACTAAGGGTACCACAGTTTGATCATAAGAACCAACGATTTAAAATTAGGGAGATGGAGTGGGAGGATTTAGAGGAAGAATCCAAAGACATGACATTAAGGGCTAGGCAAGTCTGGAAAGAATGGAAATCTGGTAAAATATCTAATGAGGAGTTTGAGAAATCTTATTGGGGGAGATTTAAAGATGCTGGTTCTGCTGAACAGATTAAAGTAAGGGCGGAAGAGGCTTACATTATTGCCAGCTTGGAAACTAATGCTGCTAACAGCCGTGGTTGGGCTCTTTATTATGGTGGTGATTTTGAAGAAAGTGTCGAGCAGGTTAAAAAATTAAGGAAAGCCGAAGAATTTTATAAAAAGATGGAAGATGAAATTGATCCGCAAGAAAAATGGCGGCTGAAACAAGCGGCGCGGGATTTGATTCCTGGATTAGTTCCTGAAGATGCTAGGTATCCTACAGAAATAATCAAGGCCGCTTTACAGCAAGCAGAAAGAAGGATCAGGTATTCACAGGAATCTTCAGCTTCCCAATGGGCACAGTCAGAAGAATCGGTGGAAACGATAAGGCATGTAGAAAGTGCTGAAACTTATGCGGTAAAAGAAGCTTGGCAGTCTTATGCCAATGCTGGGATCAATGCTTTGCGTTATACTGAGAAATTGGAACGGAAAGGTCAACTGAAAAAACCGATTGTCATTGCCATGGAGAATCTTTTTCCGGAACATTATGGAGCTCATCCTGATGAACTAAAGAATTTAGTTTTAGGAAGTAGGGAAGAGATGAAAAATATCCTGGTGAAGCAAGGCATGGCGGAAGAAGAAGCGAAAAGGAAAGCTGAGAAACATATCACCTCCACTTTTGATACCGGACATTTCAATATGTGGCGGAAGTATTGGAAAGGTGATCCGCAAAAGACAGTAGAACAGAACGATAATGAGTTCAAGAAATGGATGGTGCAGAAGGTAGGCGAGTTAGCCAAAGAAAATGTTATTGGTCATATTCATCTTTCAGATAATTTTGGTTATCAGGATGATCATCTGGCACCTGGGGAAGGTTCCACGCCGATCAAAGAAATGTTGAAAGTCCTTAAAGAAAGTGGTTACAAAGGAGAGACAATCGTGGAACCAGGAGCAGATTATACCACCGATCTTTCCGGTTTCCATTCCGTGATGAAAACTTGGCGTCATTTCGGAACACCGGTTTATGGCACGGCTTCCGGAATCAGTGGCGGAGCAAATACCTGGGGACAAGTTGGTTACGGTTTCTTCGGGCAGAACCAACCAGCCTATTTTGTCTTTGGCGCTTACTCACCGTCGGAAGACTGGACTTTATGGAGCGGTGTGCCGTTGGAGTAGATGGTGCATTGTGGATATTTGAGATATTTGAGATATTTGAGATAGATAGTTTCTTATGATCAATTTATCAGCTGAGGCAAAAATTTATAAGGTCTAAAGAATTGATTAAAGTTGATAGATGATGGTTGATATAATCTCCTTATTGGTGGCGTTGTCCGCAACCGTGGCAGCGGGGCTAGGAATTTTTGTTTTGGGACATTTTTTCCGTGATCAGTTAAAGAATCTTTTTGATGATGCTAATTATTTTGTCTTTTTCTTTCTGATATCAGGATATGTCTTATATGCCATCGGTGAATTGACCTATTATCTGATGAATGTTAATTTTCCCGGAAAAGATATAATCGGAGTACAGGATGTTTATTGGTTTGGCGGGGGGATCTTGATTTTGGTTTCTTTCATGGGCTTGAATCTTTATTTGAGCAGAGAAAATAATCATCATTATTTTTTAACCTCTTTGTTGATCGCTTTAAGCTTGGCAGTCATCTCTTATCTTTTGGTGGCCCGGGCGAATAGTTTTTTGTTTGATGTCACTTACCCGGTGATAAGTTCTTTGATAATCGGTTTCTCTTCGATTGTCTTTTTTGCTGCCGGTAGTCTTGGTTTAATGGCTCGACCTCTGCAGATACTATTCTTTGCCAGCTTGGCAATATTGCTGGGAGACATCTTTTTCAGTTTCGAACTTAAAGGTGGCAATGTGAAATTGATATCTGATGCATTTTATCTGGTCGGTTATAGCGTCAGTGGGGTAGCGTTTATATTCTTCAGAAAAAATATGCTTTCTTATGCTAACAGAAACAACAAGAATAATTAGCACTAAAATAATCAACACTAAAATTTAACACTAACTAAAAAATAAAAACCGGATAAACATCCGGCTAAAAGAAGGGGTTCTATTCAAGAAGTTTTTGGGGAAGGTGTTGTTTGTATAAAAGGAAAATTAAGTCGTCGGTGCTTAGTTCGGAAATGAATTCACGGAGGTCATATAACATGGGTATCACCTTTTTTCTTTTATTGTATAAACTATATGTTTATAAATCGATTATGGAGACATTGTCAAGAAGGTGGTTCAGATGAAGAATTCATAAGTTATTTAAATCAAAATAAGAGTTGTTACTCAACAGTATACACTGAGACCAAAGCTTTATATATCAGCTGAGGTTTCAAATAAATTTGAGGGGTTTAAAACATGTTCAGGTTATTTTATACGCCAACCTGGTTTAACGGGTGGGATATTGTTTTTGATGCAGTCGGTTTGCTGGTAGCTTTGTTAATTGCCGGCTATAGTTGGCGCGTCTATCGTTTGCATAAAGAAAATAAGCTAGCTTATTTCTCATTAGCTTTTGTTTCCATCGCAGTAAGTTTTGCTGTAAAAGTTTTTACCAGCGCGATTTTATATTTTAAACCAGTAAGAGACGTTACGGCAACCGTGCTAAATCCGGTTATTGGTCCTAGCCTGCAGTTTGCTGATCTGTTCTATCGTTCAGCTTTCTTTATACAGATGCTGGCGATGCTCTGCGCTTTACTGCTGATATTTTTTATCTCACAGAAATCAAGATCAAGATTAAAAAGGTATTATGAAGTAAGCCAGATTGGCTTGTTTGTTTATCTGGTGCTGTTGATATCTATCGTGAGTAATTTTCAGTATTTTGTCTTTTACTTAACCAGTACAGTGTTGTTAGGGTTGATTGTCTTGAACTATTACAAGAATTATCTTAATGCTGACAAGAACAAAAATACACAAAAAGTGATGCTGGCGTTCTTCCTGATGTTGTTAGGAAACATCTTCTTTGTCTTTGTTTTCCTTTATAACGGCTTTTATGTTATCGGCGAGATCTTTGTGTTGTTAGGCTTCCTGTTATTATTGAGAACTTATGGGAGGATAAAAAGATGAGCAATTCCAGAAGATCAAGATTAGAATTAATTTTTGATATCCTCTTAGCGATCCAGAATAAAGGGGGCACGATCAAGCCGACTCATCTGATGTATAAATCAAATCTTTCCCATAAGCTGTTAAACAATTATCTTGATGAGCTGGTAGGGAAGGAATTGGTAAAAGTAGAAGAGATTATCACCAAGAAGAAAGATAAAAGCAACAAGACAGTCGTGATCACTGATAAAGGATTAAGTTTTTTAGCTGAATTCAGAAGGATGAGACAATTCACTGATGCCTTTGGATTGTGATTTTTTGTTCTAAATTTTTATAAAGTTGGTTCTTTTTCTGATTATTAGTGGTGGCTTCTAGGTTTTTTGATGTTATGATCCTGAGTTAAGAAATAAGTGCTGATGAATTGTTTTTCCCTAGTTTTTTAAATCAGGTTTGCTTTTTAGGTAGATTATGACGAAAGCTAAGATCATTGTTGGAGTTGATGAGGCTGGCCGAGGACCAGTATTAGGACCTTTAGTCATGGCAGCGTTAGCTTTCAAGGAACTAGATATCAAGAAATTAGAATGGTTAGGTGTCAAGGATTCTAAACTGTTGAGTCGGGAAGCCAGGGAAGAGATGTTTGAGAGGATAAGGGAAATTGTCCATGATTTTCGTATTGAGGTTATCGAACCAGATGCCATTGATCTGTCAGTGACAGGCAGTTCTAACCTTAATTGGCTGGAAGCAGAAACTTCTGCTAGATTAGTTTCTGAGATGGAACCGGATAAAGTTATCGTTGATTGTCCCAGCGTAAATATTCCTGCTTACACAAATTATTTTAAGAGCAAGTTGATTGGAAATGCTCATAGTGCAGAATTATTAGTTGAGCACAAAGCAGATTTTAATCATATTGTGGTAGCAGCTGCTTCGGTCATCGCTAAAGTTATCCGAGATCGGAGTGTGGATCATATCAAGAACGAGATCAAGATCGATTTCGGTTCTGGTTACTTAACTGATCCAAAAACGCAGGTTTTCTTAGAGAAATACCATGAAACACATGCTGAATTGTTCAGGAAAAGCTGGAAGAGTTATACCAGGGTTATGGAGAAAAAGAATCAGAAAAGCTTAGATGAGTTTTGAAGAGTTTTGAAGATAAATGTTAATGAGGATTTTTTTATTATCTCGTTTTATCATTGATTAAATATTTTTTGGAGGAATATTTAAAAATGTGGTGCTGATTATACCAAAAATGAGATATCAGCCTGAATCAGCATTGGGGATTGCCTTTAAATTGTATGAAGGTGGTTTTGAACAGGGGAGAAGGCTTTATGACCAGCTTCAAGACAATTTCTCTAAATGGCCAGGAACTAACATAAAGATAAGTAAGGATATCTTTGATGTTTATGATGCTTTAAAAGAAGAAGTTGAGGGAAAGCCTGAAGGTTTAGTGAGAGTTTTAAATGACATTGATCCATCCTTAGGAGGAATTTTTTCTCGTTTACCTGAGCAAGGATTGGTTGCTAATTATTTACTTGATGTGTTATTCTCAAGACCTATTATTTTCAAAACGGAAGGCGACGATGTAGTAAGAGTTTTCGGCCGTAAAAGAACACCATTCGTCTATGGAAAAGGATTCTGGAGAAATGAAATGGATAACGCTGACAAAGTTTTAAAAATCCTAGATCAAAATTCTCCTTTTGGTGCGCGGCAAGCTAGATTAAGTTATTTACACTGTTTAGGTGACTTGACTGAAGAATTAGCTGAAAAAGGTCTTGTAAGGGGATTTCAGCAATTTGTAGAATCTGAGATGGATTTTTTTTCTAAAGATACTGAAACTAGATTGTATGCAATGTCCGATCTGTTTAGACACGACTGGTTTTCAACTGATAATTTATTGAGATATAAAGACATAAGCAATCATAAAAATGTTACACAAAATATTAAGCTTCTAGCACTTAGAGCTAATGACGATGTCGGTCGTGAATCGAAAATAAGATTACCTGTAACCAATCCTAACTTAACTGACCTAATGAATCATTATGTTGATTTAGCAACAGATGAAGGAAGAGGAGATCAACTTACAAGGTTATATCAGCAAGTTTCTAATTTAATGTTTGATGAAGGACATATCAAGAAGATGGGGCCATATTATCAAGATCAATATCAAAGATTTGGGTCTTCTGATCCGCAATCATTTGTTACTGAAATGATCTTTGAAATTTTATGTGCAGATGGGGTTAAAGCGGCTAATACGGTTGTAGCTAGATTAAAATGAGTGATGACTTGACTAAAAAAAGGCAATACGAGCTTGGAGCGCCGACAACTACCCTGAATGATATCCTAGAACTGCTAGTCAATAGGTCTAGGGCGAATTCTTCAGCATATTCAAATGATCTTAATTCTAGATATAAAAACTCTGCTAGAGAAGTCTATCAAGTATATTCTTATTTAGCTGAAGCTTTTGGAGCCGCTCAAGATGTCGCTCGAAAATTAACAGAAGCTCCCAATTGGTATATGGGTGAAGTCTTAGAAGGGGGATTAGTTGAATTACAAAGTGACAGAGAAATTAGTAGTAGCCAAGGAGGTAGAACTGTTTTTGGCGTCAATATTGTAAATTCATTTGATGATCTTAGTGAAACGAAGTATGTAAGAAGAACTCAGAGAATTAATGGGGATGTTGAACTTAAGCTTTCTATAAATGATGTTTGCTATGTTTTTTCTGAATACGCAGAATTAAGTATTAGAAAATATGCTGAGCGAGGATTTGAACCACATACCAGTCATTTAGGGGGGATTAGTAATTGTATAAAAATATATGATGAGTTACTTCAAAAAACTTATGAGGCAAATCTAGAATTAAGGATGAGGACCGGAAAAAAAAATAAGACCATAAATGTTGCATTTTTTAAAGATGAAAATCCAGTAATAACTCCAGAAGCCATTAGTACTCTATTAATTGGTCTGTTTGCATATTGTGATGAGGAAATCACAAGAGTTAATAAGATTAATTTAGGGATAGTATCCCCTTCAGATGATCCTAGAAGCATAGTTGAGGGTGGTAACTTAGCAGAAGGGATTGATCTGATTACTAGAAGGTTGGGATTAGAGTTAAAATAATTTTTTTACGAAGTATAAGGGGTTTTAGATAAAAGTAAAGGAAATAATTTATTTTAGGATAGATTTTGATCAATGAACTATGGGAAATTAGAAACAAGATTTCTTATGCCGGATTCTTCTTGCCAGAAAGTTATGTTAAAAGAAATAAAGAACTAAAGAACTAATTTTAAATATTATAAAAGAATTAAAAGGCATAGTTAATCAAAATTGGCTTAAAATGGTTGTTTTCACTAATGTAAAAAAAAAGGATATTGAACATCTTGGTGATAAAGAGGAAACTAAGACCATCTATGAAACGCTGAGGATGAAACATCATGGCGTGATGATGATCCTTTATGCTTCCGAGAAATTATTGCTGCAAGGTAAAAAGGATAAAGTAGAGAAAGTTGCCGATCTGTTAAAGAAAGCAGGTATCGGCAAGGAAGTTAAGCAGGAAGAATTTAGGACAGAAACAGGATGGGTAATCGGCAGTGATGAAGCGTTAAAAGGTGATACGTTTGGCGGTTTAGTGGTAGCGGCAGTTAAGGCTGATACCAACATCAGGAAAAAATTAGAAGAATTAGGCGTTAAAGACAGCAAGAAGTTAGAGGATACAGAGATTTTGGTGATGGCTAAGAAAATAAGAGCGATAGCAGGTTGTGAAGTGAAAAGTATCTTACCGTTAGAATATAACAGGATGAAACATGTTACTCTGATGCTTAACCATTTGCATCATGAATGCGCTAATTTTCTGGGTCCAGGTAAACATATAGTCGATCTTTATCCCGGTTGTGCAGTAGGTGATATCAGAGAGACAAAAGCAGAAAGCAAGTATATCGAGGTAGCGGCCGCTTCAGTGCTAGCCCGAGCAGCTGGACTAGAACAGTTGAATTTTTTAAGCAAAGAAGCTAAATTTACCGTCCCTAAGGGCAGCACCCATGTTAAAGAGGGCTTGAAGCAGCTGCAGGAAAGAAAGCTGGATTTCAAAAGGTTTGTCAAGGTGGACTTTAATAACGTGAAGAAGTTTCTGGAAGGATGAGATTTTTATAGTCCTTAATGACATTAAATTTATATAGGTTTATCCGCTCATAATAATATGGCAGAGCAAGCACCGCAGATGACAGCAGAGCAAAGAAAGCAACTGGAAGAGAAGTTGAAAAATATGTCTCCAGAAGAAATAGCTGAGCTGCAACGACAGCAATGTATTTTCTGCCAGATCATCAAGGGGAAGATTCCTGCTAAGAAAATATTTGAGGATGAACATTCTTTAGCAATTCTCGATATCAATCCGGCTACTAAAGGACATCTCCTGATCATGCCCAAAGAACATTATGCGATCATGCCGCAGGTACCGGAACAGGAAATTACGCATCTTTCTTTGGTTACCAGAACCTTATCACAATTATTGTTACGTGTCTTAAGGATCGGCGGCACTAATGTTTTTATCGCTAATGGAGCTGCAGCCGGTCAGAAAGCGCAGCATTTTATCATCCATCTGATCCCCAGAAAAGAAGGTGATAATTTATTTGACCTGCAGGAAAAGTTGATAGCTGAAGAGATGCAGAAGAAAATTAAGTCTGTGTTGCAAGGCAGAGTTGATAGCCTATTTGGCGTGGAAAAACAGACAACTTTAGCTGAACCTCAAAAAGAAGTGGTAGAAAAAGACTTGGAGATGGAGGAAGAAGATGAGGTTGTTGAGAAGAATAAAAAGAAAGATAATCCTCAGGATAATAAGAAGAAAGATCCTGCAGATGCTGGGAATCTAGATAAAAAGGACGCAACAGAAGATGCTGAAGAAACAAAAGATGAGTCTGAAGATTCCAAAAAATCGGAAAAACAAGAAAAACAAGATAATGAAGATAATGAAGATGAAGGAGGAGCTAGCTTGGATGATATAGCTAACCTGTTCAAATGAGTTGTGAATTATGTGAAATCAGAAAAGCGGAAATTCTCTATCAAGATAAGGAGATAGTAGTAGCGGTAAAAGATAATGTCCTGACCCCGGGACAGATCACTGTTTTCCCGAAAGAACATTTCACGATCATGGAGATGGTGCCCAGCAAGATTATGGGTAGATGTTTGGGCGCAGCCAAGAAAATTTCCATAGCTGTCTTTGAGAACATGGGGGCGCAAGGGACAAATATCCTGATCCGCAATGGGTTAGCGGCCGGACAGAATCTGCCTCATTTTTGTATCGAGATAATACCTCGGCAAGAAAATGATGGTCTAAAATTAAGTTGGGAACCAAAACAGCTGATGGAAGATGAATTAGATCAGATTTTTCTGCAGTTAACAGATGATGGCGAAGTAACTTTAGTTGAAGATAAGAGGCAGAAAAAGGAAGAAGTGGAAGTTCTTGATGAAGACTCCGAGGATGTTGAAGAGAATAAAAAAGATAATGGGAAAGATAATAGAAAAAATCCAAAAACGCTGGATAAAGGCAAAGAGAATTATCTACTAAAATCTTTGAGGAGAATGCCGTAATTACTAGTTTTGTATCAAAAGTCCTACTGCAGAGAGCATGACCGCTCACTACGTAAGTGAACATGATCTCTTCCGTCTGGTCATGTCGTGTTTAGCTTTGCTAAACAACGCCAATCACGACACAGACGGACTTTTTTTGTCAAGTCATTTTCCGATGAAAGTTTTTTAAAATAAGCTTACAATAAGCAATTAGATGAGATTCTATCCCTATGATTTTCAGTACAAAGTAAAGGAAGGCAAGGTCTATGTTTATCTCTATTCTAAAGATGAAGAGGGTAAGAAAATCTGCGTGGTGCAGGAGCATCCGCCTTTTTTTTATGCGGCTGTAAAAGGGATCAAGGCGGAAGAACTAGCTAAACAGCTGTCAGGATTGAGCGTAGAAGACAAGCAAAGTTCCCAGCCAGCTAAGGTTTTAAGATGGGAAGAAGCGGAAAAAGAACTTATCGGCAAGAATGAGGCTTTCTGGAAAATCTATGTCAATTATCCTAAAGCCGTTCCGTTAATTGCGAAAGAACTGCAAGAACGAGGATTAGTTACTTATGAAAAAGATATCCTCTTTATCCATCGTTACTTAAGAGATATTGGCATTGTCCCCATGACCTTATGTGAGGCGGAGGGTGAATTGATAACTTCTAGCAGATTTAACATTAAGATTCCGGTCTTTATGGCCCAGGAGATCAAGCAGGTTAGTGATAAAACTACTAACTGGGACATTTTGGCTTTAGATATTGAAACTTATGCCAAAAATAAAGAGATTAATCCGCAGATCAACCCCATCCTGATGATCGCTTTCTATGGCATCAAAGAGGGGAAGAAGTTTAAAAAAGTATTAACTTGGAAAGAATTCAAGAATGGTGTGGATTATCTGGAAGTGGTCAAGGATGAAAAAGAGTTATTAGAAAGGACAAAAGAAGTTATCGCGGAATTTTCTCCGGATATTTTGACCGGTTATTTCTCGGACGGGTTCGATCTGCCTTACATCAAGACGAGAGCAGAAAAGTTAGGCGTAAGATTAACCTTAGGTTTAGATAACAGTGAATTAGAGACAAGAAACAAAGTTTCTTTCCGCGATGGTGAAGCTAAGATAACTGGCATCATGCATCTCGATGTCTTGAAATTCATCAAGAATATTTTTTGGGGCAATCTGAAAACGGACACTTACACGTTAGATGCAGTCGCTGGAGAGCTGTTAGGGTATAAGAAACATGATGTTGATCTGAACAAGTTAGCAGAATATTGGGATAACGGGGATGACGAATTAGAGACATTTGTGGAATATAATCTGCAGGATTCACGGTTAACTTACCAGCTTTTCGTAAAATTAATGCCTTCTATCTACGAATTTACTACCTTAGTAGGTTTGCCGGCTTATGATGTGATTAGGATGAGATTTTCCCGTCTGGTAGAAAGTTATATTTTACGCCGGGCAATGGAATTTAATGTCATTGCTCCTAATAAACCGGGAGGAACAGAAATGGAACAGCGGATGCAGGAATCAGTGCAGGGAGCTTTTGTCTTTGAACCGGAGCCGGGGTTATATCAAGATGTAGTAATTTTCGATTTCCGTTCTTTGTATCCGACAATCATCACCGCTCATAATTTGGGACCGGAAGCTTTGCAATGTAAATGTTGCCAAGGGAAGACCAACGTTCCAGGGAAAGAAGAGTACTGGTTCTGCGAGAAGAAAAAATTTTTGCCGGGTGTTTTGGAAGATTTGATTATCAGAAGGACAGACCTGAAAAAAGAGATCAAGAATCTAAAAGGAGCAGGAAAAGATACCAAGTTTGAGGAAGCCAGGTCTTATACCTTGAAAATATTAGCCAATTCGTTCTATGGTTATCTGGGCTTTTTCGGAGCAAGATGGTATTGTCTCGAATGCGCGGCTTCTACGACGGCTTATGCTCGTGATTATATCAAGAAAACCATCGCTAAAGCAGAGGAAAGAGGGTTTAAGGTTATCTATGCTGACACTGATTCCTGCTTCTTGTTGTTAGGGGATAAAAAACTAGAGGAAGCTTTGCATTTCATGGATGAGGTGAACATTAAACTGCCTGGTCAGATGGAATTGGAATATGAAGGTTATTTCAAGCGTGGTATTTTTGTGGCTTTGAAAGGCAGTGAAAAGGGAGCGAAGAAGAAGTATGCTTTGATCGATAAGGAAGGTAAGATGAAGATTACCGGTTTTGAAGTAGTGAGAAGAAACTGGTCGAGCTTAGCTAAGGAAGTACAGGAGAAAGTCTTGAGATTAGTCTTGGAAGGTCAGGAAGATAAGGTCTTGGATTATGTGAGAAAAATTGTCAAGGAATTGCAAGCAGGTAAAGTGGAGATGAAAAAATTAGTGATCAGGACACAGATTACCCGGGAATTGTCACAGTATAAATCAATAGGCCCGCATGTTTTAGTGGCGAGAAGGATGGTGGAGCGAGGTGATGTTGTAGTACCTGGTTTAGTGGTGGAATATGTAATCACTAAAGGCAAAGGTCTAGTGCGGGAAAGGGCCAAGTTAGTTGAGGAAGCCAAAGAATATGATGCAAATTATTATATCAACAATCAGATCCTGCCGGCGGTAAGTTCGATCATGGCAGTTTTAGGTTATTCGGAAGAAGAGTTGGCTTCTGATGAGAAACAGACCGGGTTAGGAAGTTTTTTTGGATGATTTTAAGGAATATTTTTTTTCTAACTGAAATTTGTATCCAAGAAAGTAGGTGAAACACCAGTTTATGTTGGTGATATAAAGGCACCAGTGAGATAATTTTTTTGTGGTGGCTGGACTCAGACAGACTTTTCTGCGAAATACGTGAGGAAAATCTTTTAAACAAAGCTTTATTTTTAATGAATATGGACGTAGGGGGACAGGCAGTAATAGAAGGGGTAATGATGCGAAACAAGGATAAGTTCGCAGTAGCTGTGCGGAAGAAAGATGGCAGCATCAAAGTTATGAGAGAAAAAAGCGCTCATTTTCCCAAATTCTTCAATGTTATTTTCCTGAGAGGAGTTATCGGCTTGGGTTATGCTTTATATGACGGAATACGTGCTTTAGTATGGAGCAGCAACCAAAGTATGGATGAGGTGGAAGAAAAACTTTCCAAGAAAGAAGTGATCGGAACAGTAGGATTATCTTTCCTAGTGGCGATAGCAGTTTTTGTAGCTATTCCCTTTTTTTCCGCTAAACTATTGCATTCAGAAGGTATCTGGTTTAATGTCTTAGACGGGGTATTTAGAATAGTTTTATTTTTGGGTTACCTAGCCTTGATTTCACGGATGAAAGATGTCAAGACCTTATTTCAGTATCATGGGGCGGAACATAAGGCGGTTTATTGTCATGAAGAGAAAAAAGAATTGACGGTAGAGAATGTGCAAAAATATTCCCGTTTCCATCCTCGTTGCGGAACTTCATTTTTATTTATCATATTACTGTTATCAATAATCTTGTTTTCTTTCGTTCAAGGTTCTTTGTGGATTAAGTTTATCGGCAGGATTTTATTGTTACCAGTAATTGCCGGTATCGGTTATGAACTGATAAAATTAAGCGGGAAATATCAGAAGAATCAGCTGGTGCAGGTGCTGATCGCTCCGGGATTATGGCTGCAAAGGATAACTACTAATGAACCGACAGATGAACAGTTAGAAGTGAGCATAGCTGCTATCAAGAGTGTGTTGGAATAGGAATCAGCTATTTTGTGTAATTAAAGTAAAAAAATAAGAACTTATAATTCTCTAGCGGCTAATTCTGCTAAACGACTTCTCTCTCCTTTATCAAGAATTACGGTGCTAAATATACTATTCCCTAGGAACCTTTTAGTTACATGGACGAGACCATTATTTCTTTCATCGTTGGCATGATTGTCAATCTGATAAGGATCTCCAAGAAGCATAACTTTGGATTTATCTCCAATTCTGGTTACTAGAGTTTTAGCTTCTTCTTTACTAAGGTTCTGAGCTTCATCTATTATGATAAAGCTATTGGCAAGGTTTCGACCACGCATATAGTTTAAAGTTTCAAAAATAACAGTTTTACCCAGCATTGAATCTAGGCTATTAGCTACACCACTTTTAGTTTTCTTGGCGAATATAACCTCAGAAGCATCATAGATCGATCCAAAGTGTCTTTCAATTTTGGCATTGTAATCACCAGGCAAATATCCTAGTTCTTTACCAATCTCAATGTTAGCCCTAATAACAATTACACGATTGTATATTCTTTTATGGTTCATCTGGTCAATTGCTGAAGCTAGGGTTACCAACGTTTTACCAGTTCCTGCTCGACCGATAACTGTGCCAGCATGTATGTTTTCATCCATGCAAAGATCTGCTAAACATCTTTGTTCAAGGTTTCTTGGCATTACCCCCATGACTGGCTCAATCAAGGGTTTTACTAAGTATAATTTATGTTTATCAGAGAACTCGTAACGAACAGGAAGTTCAGTATCTTCTGAGCCACGAACGGTAAGATATTGGTTCTGAAATAATTCAAAAGGTGGCTCTTCGAGTGAAATTGTTCCTTCTTCAAGCAATTCTTCTAATAATCCATCGTTAAGGATAAGTTCTTGGTATAATCCTAAAAACTGATTCAAATTAATCTCTTTTTTTTCAGCTTCATAACCCTGATAGGGAAAATCGTGTGCTTTAGCTCTAATTTGTAATCCCACATCATTGGTTATCAAGGTAGGGAGTTCATGACCTAAATTCTTCTCTGTTTTAAGATAATCTATAATCTCATGGTCAGCATCGGGGAAATTTCCTTCATGAATCAAGAAATAAAGTTTTCCACGCCCTTCTCCGAGATCAAATCCCTCCGTAGAATTACCTTCTAAACCTCCAATAAATCTAATCGCCCTTCTAGAATTAAAATTTGCTTCACCTACTCCTTTTTTGTGATAATCTAGTTCTTCAATCACTCCATATGGCACATAAACAGTAGCAGCACCAAAACTATTGATGGCATCTGGTCTGTGCATGAAAATATTAGCATCCACTATAACTGCTTTGTAATTGTCTGTCATTTCATCCTCCTGTATAAGAATTTTTTTGTAAAATCGTATTCCCTCTCTAATCTTTGATCACCACTACTCATAAATTGGCGTGCCCCTTCGACAACGGCTTCCCCTATGTCAGTATAATTATAAGGTGGTAGAAGTAAGTTTTTTACAGCATGTTCAATTGTCCATTCTTTTGCTCTTTCTAAATTGCTGATTGAAATTTCTAATCTCTTATGTCTGTACTCCTCTAATTTTCTTTCTGGGTTAGGGGTTAAATCGGGGTCAAGAAAGTGGATAGATTTGTAGAAATTGGCTCTAACTTTTTCTTGAAATTCCTTTTTAATTTCTCTATCCTTCGATGGATCTTGACAATAAGTTAACCATCGGTTTAAGGGAACATAAGAACCAACAGTAATAGTATAAATCAACCCCACATCTTCTGCCATAAAGGCGGGATGGTGATGACCATTAAGATCTGTGCGGTCATTAAGAAGGAACATAAAGGACTTGAACAGAGGAAAATCCTTACCGTTTTGAAAGAATTTTTTTTCTAAGTAAGATTTTCCCTCCCAATCTGACATAATTACCCAACATAATAACCTATTTTAAACATTTCTAATCTATTATACCTACATTACACTACTGACATGGTTTTCCTTGCTGATGCGGATGACATTATCAACGAAGCTCTCAATCTTGGCTTCATGAGAGACAATGATGATCTGCTGCAGATCTAGCCTCTCCAATACATCTCTTACTTTATCTAATTGTTCAGTAGAGAAGCCATCTGTCGGTTCATCAAGGATCAATAGATCATTCGTCTTTATTTCATGGATAATACTATTGATAACCTTATTTAAAGCCAAGCGGTAAGCCAAGGAAGCAGAAGTCTTTTCTCCCCCACTTAAATTATCAAAAAAGATCTCGTAGCCGTTCTGTTCAATGATCGGAGAGAAAGAATCATCGATTCTTGCCGTAACCTGTTCATCATCAATGAGTGTGGAAAACCATTCCTGGAAGAGCTGGTTGAAGAGGCGATGTATGTTAAGCATGATGTGTTTCTCGATGGTATAGGTAAGTTTCAGGAAATGACCTTCCAGCCAATGGTAGATCTCCTTATTATGGATGAGCTTGTTTTTCTCTTCAGTCATCCGGTTCAATTCTTCCTTTAACTTATTTTTTTGTTTAAGGGTGTTCTCAAGATTAGCCTGCAGTTGAGCTTTTTCAACGGCCAACTCTTTTTCCTGATTTAAGATGGAAGAATGAGCTTCCCGATGATTTTTAATCTGCTCACTAAGATCATTTTTTTCTTTTAAGTTTGAAGCTGTTTCTGCCAATTGCTTGTTTAAATCATCAATTTTATTTTTTGAAATTAGCAGCTGCTCAGAATATTCTTTCAACTGTTGCGTTAGATGTTCCTGCCACTGGAACTGCTCCAATAATTTCTGTTTCTCGGTTAAAGCTTTGATGATTTCTGCAAGATCTGCCAAATTAGTCAGTTCTTGCATCAGCTGATTGTTCCGCTGGATGGCCAATTTGATCTTCTCCTTGTTTTTTTCCAATTCCAGCGCTTTTTCTTTTAACCGCTGGATCTCCATGTTAAGTTTAGTGAAGTTATGTTCCTGCAACTGTAGCACTTCCAGTTTCTTGCTGAGTGTTTCTTTCTCTTGCCATAACAACTGTTTGTTGTTACGAGCAGAAGTAAGGTAGGTCTCAGACTTGCTAATCTTTTCAGCTTCACGTTGGGTGATCTTATTTTTATGCAGATGTGAAACCTCCTGCAAGCATAAAGGACAATTATCTAATTGGCTAATTTTTTCTTGCAATAACTTAGATTGGTTGCTCAAGGCTTCATTTTTGCTAATTTCAGCATTGATCTTTTCCAGTTCAATCTCCAGCAGTTTGTTTTTCTCAGAGAGTGCTGGTTTTAAGCTCAATTCTTGTTTAAGCTGATTTAAAGAACTTTCTTTCTCTGCTAACGAAGAAAGCTGTAAAGTTATCTGCTGGTTATCATAGTTTGTATCCTGAATAGTTTTTTGCAAATGAGAAATATTTTCATTTAAGTAAACTTTTTTTTGTAGATTGTCATTTTTTTGTAACTCTATTCCAGCAATTTCTTGTTTTAGTAACTCTGGAGAAATTTCAGGTAAAGATAACTCCTCTATCTTCTGCTGAAGCAGAAGATTTTTTTCTTGCAATTGCGATACATTAAATTTTTTTTCTTCTAAGGAGTTTTGCAGCAATTCTTCCTGCCTCTTAAGCTGTAGATAAATGTTCTGCTGTTCTTCCAGAGAATTGATTGCTTTTTGACTGAGTTGTAATCTCTCAGTCGATTCTTTCAATTTAGGTTTAAGTTCCAGCAGTGAGCGATCAAGTTCAGTCTCCTGTTTTTCCAACGCGGAAAATTCCTGCTCTTTATCGGGTAATGGTTCTAATCTGGTGTTAGAAACCGCAATACTGGTCCTTAATGATTTAAGGTAGATCTGCAGATTGTCGCGGATGATCTTGTACTTGTCAATATTGAAAATTTTCCTTAAGACATCTAACCTGGTTTCAGCATCCTCTTGCAAAATCTTCTTCATCTCTTCTTGAGGTGTGTAGATAGTGTAACGGAGCAGCTGGTTTTTGTTCTTGCTAACCAAATCTTCCGGATAGCCGAGGAGAGAGATAATCTCTGACTTCAATTCAATGGGCATCAGTTCTTTCTTGAGATTGTTGATGATGAGATGACCTGGCAGCTGCTTGATGGAATCATTCTGTTTTTTTAATGAACGCTTGATGGAAACCTGTTGTTGGTTTATTTGAAATGAGAGTTCTACAGAACCGGTTGTGGTTCCTTTCCTGAGCAGAAGTTCTGCTGGCAGATCTGGTCTTGAGGTGCCAAACAAGGCAAATTCGATCGCTAAAAGGATGGAAGACTTGCCACTACCGATGTCTCCGGAAAGCATGGTTGAACCTTCAGGAAAAGAAATGGTCTCATCGCTGTAAGAACGGATATTTTGTAGCTTTAATTCTTGCAGAAACATGGGATATAACGTTGATTTGCTTTTTATATTTATTATGGTAATTGATTGTTATGGTTAAGGATATTTTTTAAATACGACAATTTTGACAATGAATCAATTTAGTTGTCAAAATGGAAATAGATCGAACTATAAGGACTACTTTTACCAACATCAGTACATTATATGATAAAGCCAGGATCAGCTATCCACAGAAATTGATTAGCGATATTATTGATTTTGTAAAACTGAAAAAAGAGGATTGGGTCTTAGACGTTGGTTGTGGGACTGGGCAAGCAACTATTCTGTTTGCTCAAAGGGGATTTAATGTTATAGGTTTGGATAGCGGTGAGGCTATGATTAAGTTTTCTCAGCAAAAGTTTTCAAAATTTAATAATATTAGTTTCAAACAGGGAAATTTTGAAGAAGCTGAGTTCTCCCAAAAATTTAATCTTATCATCTCAGCGATGGCCTGGCATTGGATTGATCCTGAAAGAAGAGAGAAGAAAGCTTACGATCTGCTAGGAGGAAATGGTTGTCTAGCTTTATTTTGGAATTATCAAAGAAAAAATGAATCCACTTTTGTTCAAGGGGTAGGAAAAATTTTGGATAATTATGATGGGATTGATAGGGGTCCGGCCGGTTCCATAGTTAAACAGTTCGCGGATTCATTACACACAGAGTTAAGAGGTAATAAACTCTTTTGTCAAGTGGAATTTAAGGAATATGATGAAGAAATAGAATTTACTAAGGAAAAATATTTAGACTTAGTCTTATCTTACGGCTGGGTGCAAAAGTTATCAGATGAAAAGAAAACAGATCTAATCAAGGATCTACAAAATTTATTAGAAAATTATCAAGAACCAATAATTGTTCCTTACAAACATATCCTATTATTAGCTAAAAAGAATTAACCTCAAGCTTTCTTACCGGCTATATCCACCCAATAAAGTATAGCGGTAACCAGGTGCAGCAGCCAGCCGACAACAGGGATCCAGGCTAAAGCATTAGTAATAATACCTATGATGGGGGCAGTTTTCTTGGATTTATTACTGGAAGTGACAGCTAGGATAGCAATATGTAGGGCTAAAACGATGACTAAAGTTAACCAGGCCGTGCCGATGACAATCAAACCACCAATGAAGGGTAAAGCAAGAATAGTCTCAACAATAGCTGCTACCATTTTTAAACTTTTAACATCACGTGCTTGCATCTTTCGTACTAGTAGTCTGATGTTTTTAAATTTTTTCAATCGTTAGGCTCTGTAGAATTGTTTTCAAATATTTAAATCACCTACGCAGCCCAATCGTAAAAAAATAGTTAAAAGTAAACTTTATAAACTTAATGAGTTTGTTGCTTTCATGAGTAGGATAAATTTTGGCTATCTTAATCTTGGGAAAGATTTTGATTTTTTTGGTGATGATATTAGATTATTACAAAAAAATATGGATTATTTAAATTCACAATCAAAGACTGATTTTAGAACAAAAATTGGAGTTTATATGCCTTCTCTCGCTTATGCAACCCCAGCATTGAATATCTCTCTAGAGGGTGATTATGTTGATCTTGAAAAAAATCTGTTAAATGTAATTGAACAGCAAGGGTTGCCTAAGTTTGTTGCTTTACCTGAATCAAGGCTAGGTGTTCCTTTTATCGACCATCTATTAGCAAAACATCTTCCTAGTAAAGATACGCCGACAACTTATGATGCTTACGAGTTAATTAAAGGAATCTACCAAAGAGAAAAAGTTGAAGTTAATCTATTGGACCATTACCTGGAAAAAGTTCATTGAAATATTTTACAGTTATCATGTTGTTATCTTGTTATGTTTTTTAGAATTTTCTTGTTAAATGCAATATTAGCGCTGTCTTATCAGCCAAAACCTTTAAATAATCGAAAAAATACATTACAGTTAAATTGATTACAATAAAAAATGAGGTGAATTAATTATGATGGGTTGGAATTATTTTTCTCCACTAGGAATGGGTAATGGATTTTTTGCAGGTTTTTTTACGGTAATGTTTCTTTTGGGGCTAGCTTTCTATGTTTATTGGGCTTTAGCAATGATGACAATCGCCAAAAAATTAGGCTACAAAAAATCGTGGCTAGCTTGGATTCCGGTAGCTAATCTATTCCTGATACCGATACTAGCAGAGAAGAAATGGCCGTGGGGCTTCTTGTTTTTTGTTCCGATCGTAAACTTGGTCTTCCTGATTATCTGGATGTGGAAAGTTTACGAAAGAAGAAGATATCCTGGAGCGTTGAGTTTGATTTGGTTGGGAAATCTGTTGCCTTTCCTTAATATGTTGGCCTGGGTCGCTAACTTGATTGTTATTGGTCTAGTAGCTTGGAATGATCTGGGAAGAAGTTCCGCTATAACAAGCATGCCACCAAAACGGAAAACTGCTCGAAGATCAACAGCAGTTAGAAAAGTTTCTACTGGAAGAACAGCCAAAAAAACAGCTGCAAAAAAATCTTCAACGAGAAAATCTTCAGCTAGGAAAACCAGAAAAAGATAAAAAAAGTAAGAAAAAGGTATTTTTTATTTTTCTTTTTATTAAATTGAATCAAACTAGATAAAATTAACTAAAATCAAATTTTTGCAGTGATGACAAGATGTCGGTAATAACTAAAATAAAAGCGAGAGAAATTCTAAATAGTAGAGGAAACCCGACAATTGAAGCGATGGTGTTTACGGAAAATTCCAGCGCTATGGCTTCTGTTCCTTCAGGAGCTTCTACGGGAAGCCATGAAGCTTGGGAATTAAGAGATGGCGGTAAAAGATTTCTAGGCAAGGGAGTAAAAAAGGCGATTAGGGCAATTGAGAAAAAAATTGCCCCCCTACTTTGCGGTGTGGATTGCAGCAGACAACGGGAAATTGACACCTTGATGATAGAGAAAGATGGCACCGAGAACAAAGCAAAATTAGGTGCTAATGCGACTTTAGCCGTTTCTTTGGCTTGCGCCAAGGCTGCAGCTAATGAACAGGGGAAGTATCTTTACGAATACATTAACGAATTACCGCAAGTAGGGACAGAAATGAAAATGCCCCGACCGTTCATGAATGTTATCAATGGTGGCAAGCATGCTGACAACAAATTAAGTTTTCAGGAATTCATGATCGCACCTAAAGGCAAAAATTTCAGTGAAAATTTACAGATTGCCAGCGAAATATATCACAAGCTGAAGAAGGAATTGGAAAAAAAGTTTGGTAAAGGTTCAACTAATGTTGGTGATGAGGGTGGGTTTGCTCCGTTAAAGCTAAGCAAGGCTGCACAAGTGTTAGATATTTTGATGAAAACTATTCGTGATCTTGGTTATGTTAGGAAATGTGATTTAGCTATCGATGCAGCAGCTTCAGAATTTTATAAAGGCGGTAAGTATCAGGTGGATGGCAGGAAGATGAGCAAAGAGCAATTGTTGGATTATTATCTCTCCCTGCTGAAAAAATATCCCCTTATCTCCTTGGAAGACCCTTTCCAGCAGAATGATTTTGAAAGTTTTGCCAAACTGAAACAAAAGACAAAAATTCAGATTGTGGGAGATGATTTAACAGTAACCAATCAGGAACGGATCATGGCTGCTATCAGGGAAGATAGCTGTAATTGTTTACTGCTTAAAGTAAATCAGATCGGCACATTAACGGAAGCTCTCGATGCGGCTAAATTGGCCCGAGAAAGTGGATGGCAAGTGATGGTTTCCCATCGAAGCGGAGAGACGGAAGATACATTCATCGCTGATCTGGCGGTAGGATTAGGTTGCGGACAGCTGAAAGCTGGGGCACCTTGCCGTGGTGAAAGAACAGCTAAGTATAACCAATTGTTGAGGATTGAAGAAATTATTTAAGTAGTTTCTGGCATTAAATTATGTTCTGACCAAATCAGGATTTTTAGACAATAATCTTTATAATAAAAGCAGCCTATTTTATCTTATATGGACGTTAAAAGTTTCTCCCAGTCCTGTGAAAAGAACGGTTATAATCAGGAAGAGTTTTCTGTAGCTTTAACAATAGTAAAAAAGTACCTTAAGGATAAGGAACGGGCGGCTGGTGATTCTTATTTTAACCATAACTTAAGGGTAGCCCAGATCCTGATTGAGAACAATTCCGAACCGCAGGTGATTAAGGCTAGTTTATTGCATGGCTTATTAAAAATAATCAAACCTGAAGAAATCAGAGATAAATTTGGTGAGGAAATTGTCAAGTTATTGGCAGGATTAGAGGAACTGAACCTGATCAAGCTGAAAAATAAGCAATCAGATGCTGAAGTTTTACGAAAAATTATCTTGACTACGTTAAATGACTCCCGAGTTATTCTGCTGAAGCTGGCGTTTAAGTTAGATAATCTGCAAAGCATCCAGCATCTTTCTGAAAAGGAGCAGAAACGGATTGCACAGGATGTCATCGATATCTATGGTCCTCTGGCTTATCGTTTAGGGATAGAAAAAATAAGGGTGAAGCTGGAAGATTTGGCTTTTAGTGTTTTGAATCCCAGAAAGTTCAAGGAGATCAACAACTTCTTAGAAGAATCCCGTGATCAGAGAGAGAAAAATATCGAGGAAGCGATCAGTGTCATCAAGGATATCATCGGTGTAAAAGTAAAAATTGAGAATATCAAAGGCAGACCAAAACAGATCTATAGCATTTACAAGAAATTTAAGGATAGGAGCATTAAGCTAGATCAACAGCATGATTTGTTAGGGATCAGGGTTATCGTGCCGGAGATAAAAGATTGTTACACTTTACTGGGATTATTGCATGAAAATTTTGAACCACTAGATGATCGACTGAAGGATTACATCGCTAATCCCAAACCCAATTTTTATCGCTCCTTGCACACAGGGATAAAACTGCCTTCTGGGAGAATTGCGGAGATCCAGATCAGGACAGCAGAGATGCACCAGTTTGCGGAAGAAGGGTTAGCAGCGCACTGGCGTTACAAGAAGTTCAAGTCGGATGAATATTTTGAGAAGAAGATATCCTGGCTGAAAAGCGTGATGGATATGCAGCGAGACAATCGGGAACAATTAGAAAGATTAAAGATTGATCTGTTCGGTGACAAGATTTACTGCTATACTCCAAAAGGGGATGTCAAGGAATTGCCGCAAGGGGCCAGCATCCTGGATTTTGCGTTTTTAGTGCATGAAGAGATCGGCAGCAAATGCGTGGGCGCAAGAGTTAACGGGAAATTCGTGCCGATAAAACATAAATTAAATTCCGGTGATGTTATCGAAATTTTAACCAACAAGAACCAAAGACCAAGAAGAAGCTGGATAAAGTTAGTTACTTCTTCCAGAGCTAGACAGAAGATCAGGAAATCATTGAAAGTGCACGAAAACCTGCCGGCTCTGTATTACAAAGCCTGGACACCTTTGCTTAAAGATGAGCAAGGTATCTTGGTGCAGTCGGAAGTTTTCCCCAAAGCTGTCTGTGTCTTAGCTAAATGCTGCAATTCTTTACCCGGCGAGGAGATTATCGGAATCTTAACCAAAAGGAAGATGATTTCTGTGCATAAGTCAGATTGTCGAGTAGCAGAAAAGGAGCAGAACAGATGGATCCCAGTGCAATGGAAAGGAGCTTTCAACCAGAAAATTAAGTTCTTTGTCAATGCTGAGGAAAGAAGTGGTCTTTTAGCGGATCTATTGCATACGATAGCCAATGCCGGTTTTGAGGTCAAGGAGGCAAAAGCTAAATTGCTGGACAGAAGAAATGCAGAATGTTCTTTTAAGGTAATCCCTAAAGATCTCGATCACCTGCAGGAATTGGTGGTGAGGGTCAATAAAGTTAAGGGGATCAGAAAAATATATTTTGAGTGAAACTATTTCTTACCGATATACTTAATCATGTCAACCATCCTGGAAGAATAACCCCATTCGTTGTCATACCAGGCAACAATCTTAAGAATTCTCCTGTCGACAACATTAGTCAGCTTGGAATCAAAGATGGCTGAATGTGAATTATGGATTATATCTGTAGAGACTAATTCTTGTTCAGAATATTCAATGATGCCTTTCATCTTCTTCATCGCTTCCTGCTTGAAGATCTTGTTGATCTGTTCAGGTGTGACATCTTTCTGAACTTCAATCGTAAAATCAGTTACACTGCCATCAGCAACAGGAACGCGGAAAGCCAAACCTCTAACCTTGCCTTGCAGTTCAGGTATCGCTTCGACGGCTGCAACATCAGCTCCAGTTGAAGTAGGAATTACATTAACAGCTGCCGCTCGGGCTCTCCTTAAATCTTTGTAAGGGCCATCAGTCAATTTTTGCGTAGCGGTGTAAGCGTGGATTGTGGTGAAGAAACAACGTTTAATACCAGCATGATCTTGCACTACCTTTAAGATTGGCGCTACGCAGTTGGTGGTGCAGGAAGCGTTAGAAACAATCTTGTGTTGGGATTTTTTAAAGAGATGTTCATTTACTCCCATTACCAATGTTGCAGTATTGGTGGGGCAGGTTTTGTCACCTTCACATTTACAAGGAGCAGAAATGAGAACTTTTTTAGCGCCTGCTTTTAGGTGAACAGCTGCCTTGTAGGGATCAGTAAAGAAACCAGTACTTTCCACAACTACATCGATGTTTAGTTTCTTCCAGGGTAATTTTGTGGGATCTTTTTCCGCGAAAACCTTTATTTTTTTCTTGCCGACTACTAACATGCTGTCACTGTGGTTTACGTTTTCTGTTAACACTCCATGTACAGAATCATATTTTAACAAATGAGCTAGAGTCTTGTTATCAGTAAGATCATTGATCGCAACGAAATTAATATTTTTATCTTGGAAACCAGCACGGAAAACCATCCTGCCTATCCTGCCAAATCCATTGATAGCGACATTGATTACCATATAAACACCTCTTTTAGATTATAGATTATTTTAGATTTTATATATCTTTTGTGGTTTGGAAGTTGGTAAGAAATTTCTATTTAACCAAAGAAGTGTAGAATTCTTTTAGTTTCCCGGCAGCATCTTGTAACAATTCATTTTCATGCTCACTAAGTTCCCATTCTTCGATGATTTCAATACCTTTTCTGCCGAGAATAATCAGGACACCAAGAGAAACATCTTCCAGACAGTATTCCCCTTCCAAGTTAACTGAGCAAGCCATCAGCCTTTTTCTGTCTTTAATAATAGCTTCTACCATGTCTCCAGTGTTAGCGGCCGGAGCAAAGATAGTTGAACCTTTCTTCTTGATGACATCAAGAGCAGATTCCCGAGATTTTAGACGGACTTCTTCTTTTTCTCTCGGAGTGAAATCAACTTTCTTGCCATCAATCTTGACTTGGCTCATTAAAGCAACTTGATTTTGACCATGCTCACCTAAAACATAAGCTTCCACGTCTTTCTCAGGAAAACCTAACGTGACTCTTAGACGTGAAGAATCTAACTGGCCACCAGAACCGATGACTTTTTCACGAGGAAAACCTTGTCTGTAGATGTAATGGTTGATGATATCCATGGGGTTAGTGATTGTGATGATAATTGATTTAGGGGAATATTTTTTGATCTGCTCAACGATGGAGCCAACAATCTTAAGATTTATTTCAGCTAACTGCAACCTGTCGCTCATCTCAGCTGTGCGTGGTTTGCCGGCGGTGATGATGATGACAGCAGAATTGGTGATGTCGGCGTAATCTCCATAATATACATTAGTCCGATTCTTGAACGGAAGAGCCTGCCTGATGTCGGCAGCTTGTCCTTCAGCCATCTCTTTCTTGATATCTACTAGGACAATTTCCTGGACGATGTCCCTTAAAGCGATGTCATTGGCGATAGCTGCTCCTAAATTGCCGGCACCAATCACAGAAATCTTAGTCATTTTGTGCTGGAAAATAAGGTGGTTTAATAATTTATCTGTTCTTTTACCAAACAATTTTAAATAAACCTTGTTTTTGCTCTTCTATGCTGGAACCAATAGATTCACATCCGGAATTTAAGAAAGATTTCATCGATCGTTATACAAAATTAACGGTATGGAAAGAGTTTGAAAAATATTCATTATCATTCTTGCGTAGATCTATTAGGATAAACACCATAATGTCTTCAGTCAAGGAAGTCAAAGCATCGATCGAAGGTAAAGGCTGGCAGCTAACACCAATACCTTGGTGCAAGGAAGGGTTCTGGATTGCTAATCCGGAGAGACGGGATGTGGGGAACCTGCTGGAACATCATGTGGGGAAGATCTATGTGCAGGAAGCAGCCTCGATGATTCCTCCTTTGGTGCTAAGCCCTAAACTGGGGGATATTGTTCTAGATATGTGCGCTGCTCCAGGAAGCAAGACGACACAGATGGCGATGATGATGGAGAATAAGGGTTTGGTCATCGCTAATGATTACAAGGGTCAAAGATTACAATCCTTAGGGATCAACCTGCAGAGAAGCGGTCTGACTAATGTCATCGTAACTCTGATGCATGGCAAAAGGTTTTATGGGTTCCAATTTGATAAAATATTGGTTGATGCTCCTTGCTCAGGGACAGGAACAATCAGAAAGAGCTTGAAAACGATTAGGATCTGGAATGCCAGCATGATAACTAAGCTGGCGCGGCAACAGAAAGAGTTGATAGCCAATGCTTTCAACAACCTGAAAGAAGGAGGGGAGATGGTCTATTCCACCTGTTCGCTTGAACCAGAAGAAGATGAAGGTGTTGTTAGCTGGCTGTTAAAAAAATATCCACAGGCTGAAGTTCTAAAGGTGAAATTACCAGGATTGAAAACTTCTCCTCCAATCAAGGAATTCAATAAGGAAGAATATCATCCTGCCGTCAAGGATACATTAAGGATCTGGCCGCAAGATAATGATACAGAAGGTTTCTTCGTGGCTAAAATCAGAAAAAACCCTATTTCAGAAAAAATATGATCAACTAAGGGTCTCGACTAAAGAAATCTTTTAATAGTCTTGTTTTATTTTCTTCATTGATGTTTGGATTACCTAGTAATGTTGTAAATACTGCTGAGAAACATAGTTCCCGCTTCTACAAGGTGATGAAGAATTCGATCAAGCCCAAGGGAGAGAGTGTGCTAATTATCAGTGATTATGGGAAAGATGGCAATCATCTAGCTGGGACTTTAGGCTATGGTTATTATCACGCCCTGAAAGCAAGGAAATATAACGTTGAATTATTGTTTCAAGACGTGAAAAAGGGATTCATGACTTCTGATGACCATATCACTAATGCTATCAAAAGGTTAGATAAAGGAAGTGTTGTTATCGTCGCTGTTTCAAATAAGTTGGGCAGGTTAGGCACGGATAAAAGCTTCCGCACATTTTGCAAGGATAACAATCACCGCTTTCTTTCAGCTACAGGCTTGGGTGATGTAAGCCTTAATCATCTTGACCTGTTCATGGATGCGATGAACACTAATTATGCTAGATTGAGAAAGAAAGGCAATGCCATCAAGAAAAAATGGGATAAGGCTGAGCGGATCCAGATCAAGACGGAAGCAGGAACTGACGTAATTTTTGATGTTGATGGTATGGAAGCTATCGCTAATGTAGGGGAATATCATGAACCAGGTAAAGGGGGTAATATGCCGGCAGGAGAAGTTTATATCCCTCCTAAAGGTTTTGAAGGAGTGAATGGTACGGTGGTTATCGATGGCAGCATGAAGACTGTCAACGGTTCTGTGTTGCTGCAAAATCCCGTGAAAGTAGAAATCAAAGAAGGCAAGGCCGTGAAAATTGACGGACCGCAAGCTTATCTGTTGGAAAACACGTTCAAGAAATTTGAAGATCGGGCGAAGTTTCCTGAAAGAGTTAGGTTGGTAGGAGAATTAGGTGTCGGTATCAATCCCGGTGCGGTATTGATCGGTTCGATGATCATGGATGAGAAAGTTTTGGGTACGGGGCATATCGCTTTCGGCAGTAATTATTGGTTTGGCGGCGAAATAAAGACTATTTTCCATGGGGATCAAGTTTTCAAGAAACCTGTCTATTATCTAGACGGTAAGAAGATGGAATATTGAATTTAAAACTTATTTAAGATTAATCTAAAACTTACCTTTCTAAAATATCTTCTTTCTCAACGTTAACGATCTTGGAAGGTCGACCATTCTTATCACCCTCATAGATGATAAATTCAACTTTTTTCTGAATTTCTGGATCGAGATCTTCCAGACTGGTCATGAATGGTTCACCAGTCTTGTTGACAGAAGTAGTAACGAGGGGAAAATTTAGCATCTCGACGATTTTACTAAACCAATGTTCCGGTAATCTGACACCGATGAAATCATCTTCAGTAGGATTAATGTTGTCTGGTAATGATTTTGATTCTTTTAGTTGCATGATCAACGTATAAGGACCCGGTAGTTTATCTAACCATTTTTTAGATTTTGCTGTCATGATAAAATTATTTTTGATCCATTCTATAGAAGGAACCCAGATGGAGAAAGGATTATTTTGCCTCTGCTTAATCTCACGAATCTTCTGCACGGATTTTTGATTTAGGGCATTGCAGCCAATACCATAAATGGTATCGGTGGGATAGATAAAAATAGCTCCCTCACGGATGTTTTCAATAACTTCATCTAACCTAACTCTTAGTTCTGTTTTGGTTAAAATTTCCATAAATTAAAGAAAGGTTAGGGACGGTTTATAATACTTTCCGTCCCTAAAAGGTGTGGTGTGTTTGGCTAAGAAAGTGAATAATCATCAAGGAAAGTTTGTTGAAAAACAATAATTGTTTTTCGTGGTTCGTCATATTTTTGAAGTAATTCTTTTATCCTTAGTTGAAAGTTCATTGTACCCATCCTCCGCTAAATTGATAATCAAAGAGATCTTCACGATCTGTCGTGCGTTGAGTAAGCGCCATCACTTGTTGTTCAAATAATTTTTTTATGGTTCTGGTGGTCAGATCAACCATGTTATCACCTCCGATGATGAATTATTACTGTGGTTGCTGATTTAAATACTCTACCCGTAGTTGTCCAGTGGTCCAGTGGAATATAAATTAAATTTTCAAAGCGAAGAATTTTACGGTTAGAAGCCTTAAAACACTAGCCAGGTAATTATTTCAGATAGCGATGAAGGCAAGATTTAAATATGCAAAAAAGATTCTTTTTTTATGAAAGATAATAAGGTAGTTCCCGATAAGGCGGATTATGAAGTGGTGGATAATTATGCTCAGTCTCATCCTAAACAATATGTGATGCATCGTGATGGTTATGCTCCCAATCCCTATGAACATCATTACCATTCAGAATGGTCATTGGTTTCTTTCGTGATGGGGATGTTAGGATTAGTGATGCCGATCTTCAGCCCATTGGCTATCGTTTTAGGTATCGGCGGCTTGATGCAGGTGCATCGAGAAAAGATGAAAGGAAGATGGATGGCTATCTGGGGTATCTCTTTAGGATTTTTAGGATTGATACTGATAATCGTAGCTTTAATCTTCTCAATCAATTTCTTAGAAGGATTTTTGCTGAAATTTGGCGCTCTGCAAAGCTTAAGCGGTGCAGCAGTGTTTATGCCTTAATTAATTTAGTCAATAGTTTTAATCAATAGCTTTATTTCAATTTGTAGCTTTAGAACAATTAATTAGAAAATAAGGGAAAATCTAAAGTAAAACACCGTTAACAGTACTTTCCTGTCCAGGTCGGGAAGTAATCTTTACTTTACCCAACTTAGTCTCAACAATTGCTCCTCTAGTGAGGATATTCCTTCTAACCAAGTTAGGGTTAGCTGGATTCTCAACTACGTTAACAATTTCTGCCTTGACAGTCTTGCCCTTCTTGTCTGAAACCGAAATCTCTTTAGTTGATAATAAATAGGTCTTGCTGTTGCCACCAAGAACTCTTTTGCTCCTTACTTTCCGTTCTTCTACCTTGGTTAAAGCAGGGAAACCGGCTAGTTCATTCTTCTTCTTAGACCTAGCAGCGTGATAACGTCCACCAGAGACTTTCTGTTTTGATCTTAATTGTGATCTTGCCATTTTATTGTTTACCTTTAAATGGCGACCCAGAAATTTTAGTTCTGTTTGTTGCCATTTCTACTTTAAATTAGGGGTTGGTTTTTAAATATTTCGATTATTTTTAGTCTATTTTTCCCGTAATCTGAAAATAAAGGTCATCTCTACTATAAATCCTGCCTACTCCAGCTTAGTAGGAAAAGTCCTACTCCGCAGACTTTATATATTTAAGCGGTCTAGTTATGGTTATGGTGAAGAAGAAAAAAGAAGATTTATTTATCAAGCTATTGAAAGCTTTCTTCAAGATAATCCTAGTCTATCCTGCCAGAGGGTTCTGGTTCCTGTTGAAAAAATTGGCAGAAAAAATAAGAAAAAAGAAAGAAGGGAGCAAGAAAGGCAAGTTCAAGGTTAATTTTATTTACTCTCCCTGGGAAGTAGTGCGGAATAAATCCGGTTCATTAGAGAAATTCAACAAGAAACTATTCAGCAACAAAAGTACCATCGGGATAATCCTGGGTGCTAGAGGAACAGGTAAGAGTGCTTTCGGGATGAGATTATTAGAAAATTTTAAAGCAAAAACTGAGAAAAAAATTTATGCCATGGGTTTCCATCCGGAAACGCTGCCGAAATGGATCGAAGTGATCAATGATCTCAATCAAATAAAGAATGATGCGGTCTTATTAGTTGATGAAGGTGGGATAACCTTCAGCAGTCGGAGAGCGATGAGCAACGCTAACAAGCTGCTTTCTGATATCTTGTTAATAGCTAGACATAAAGATCTAAGTGTCATTTTTATCACCCAAAACAGCAGCAATTTAGAGATAAACGCCATCCGCCAAGCTGACTATCTTGTCCTTAAACCTTCTAGCTTATTGCAGAAAGATTTTGAAAGAAAAAAAATTAAACAGGTTTATAGCGATGTGGCCAAAGATTTTACGGACTTGAAAGATGTCTTGGGTCTAACTTACATCTATGCTGATAGTTATTGCGGGTTTGTGAAGAATGATCTGCCGAGTTTCTGGAGTGAGGGAATCAGTAAGTCTTATCGGTGAGATTTAGAGAACTTGGAGGGAGAGGTACCCCTATCGAAATTAATCCGGTAGCGTTTGATTATGCTCTAGCGCTTAAAGAGACACAATTTTTAGGGAAGGGGGCGACTTTTTTTTTCTTCTTCTTTTAGGAAAAAAAGAAGATAGAGGGGGCTTTTACTTTTGGTTCTTTTTCTAAAAGAACGGGTGAGAGCAAAGCGAGGGCGGGAGTTTTGGGCGAGAAAACTTTAAAAAGAGACATATTTATATACATTTATGAATAAATATGGTTTGAGGGTTTAAGATGGAGTCAAAAAATATCACTTTAAGGGTAAATTCAGAAGTGTATGAGCAGTATAAGGAATACTGCAAAAAGAAGGGCTTATTAATTTCAAGGCAGGTTGAGATTATGATGGAAGAACAGCTAAAGAAAGAGGGGGCGAGAAAATGACCGAAGACATTGATAATAATACTATTTTCATGGAAAATGTTGAGCGAGGACTTAAAGAAAAAATCATTAAACTTTCTGATGATAAAAAAAGAATAACTTATTTTTGTAAAAGAGAATATTCCACGACTTTTACAAATCCAGAAGAAAAAGTTAGAGCTTCTTATTTTGTTGAGTTGGTTTTAGATAAAAAATATCCTAAAGAAAATATTGATATTGAGGTAAAAGTTGAGCGAAGAATACCTGATGACAGAGCCGATATTGTTGTTTATGATGAAGACGGACACGATTATTTAATCGTTGAATGTAAAAAAGATGGCATTACTGATGCAGAATTTAAACAAGCAATAGAACAGGCATTTGGAAATGCAAACAGCAAGAGGGCGAAATATGCGATAGTTGTTGCAGGAACAACAAGAACCGCTTTTGATGTTTCGGGATTTACTCAAAGAGAAAGAGAAAAAAATGTTATTGCAGACATTCCAGAGAGATACGGGAAAGCACCAAAATATAAATTTATCAAGGGCGACCCAGAAAAAGACTTAAAACTTGTTTCTCGTGATGATTTGATTAGAGTTTTAGACAAAGCACATCAAACAGTTTGGCAGGGCGGAAAATTAGCCCCTACTACTGCTTTTGACGAAATTTCAAAACTTTTATTTTGTAAGTTACAGGAAGAAAAAGAGAGAACTGTAACCTCAAAAGGAGAGCCGTATAAATTTCAGATTGGAACACATGAAACCCCAGAAGAAGTTTTTAAGAGAATTGACAAAATCTACCAATATGCAAAAACAAAAGATGCAGAAGTCTTTAAGGAAGATATAAGATTAAACCCAAAAGTAGTTTATGGGGTGGTTGAGCATTTGCAGAGCATCAATTTTAATAAAACTGATTTAGATACTAAAGGCGTTGCTTTTGAGCGATTTATGGAAGACTTCTTTAAGGGAAAGATGGGGCAGTTTTTTACTCCTCGTGAAGTTATCCAATTTGCTGTTAAGATGTTAAAGCCAGAAGAAGACAAACTTGTTTTAGACCCTGCTTGTGGCAGTGGCGGATTTTTACTTAATGCAATGGATTATATTAGAGAGTTAGCAGACAAAGAGTATCCTGATAACGAAGGGGAAAACTTTAGAATGTGGCACGATTTTGCAAAAGATAATCTTTATGGCATTGAAATAAACGACCAAATCGCTCGTGTTTGTAAAATGAATATGATTATCCACGATGACGGGCATACAAACGTTATCTCAACGGATTCTTTAAGAAATGTGAATGAGATTTCAGAAATTCATCAAGGTTTTGGAAAAAATAAGTTTGATATTATTTTGACTAATCCGCCATTCGGGGCAATAGTAAAATCAACAGAACACGATTATTTAGGAAAGTATAAGTTAGGAACAGGAAAACAAAACCAAAAAACAGAAATTCTTTTTATTGAGAGATGTTTAGAATTTTTGAAAGCAGGAACAGGAAAGATGGCGATAGTTCTGCCAGACGGAATTTTAACAAATTCCTCTTTACAATATGTTAGAGATTTCTTAATGGAACACGCACAAATAGAAGCAGTTGTTAGTTTGCCACAAATTGCATTTAGCCATTTTGGAGCGGGAGTAAAAAGCAGTTTAGTTTTTGTCCGTAAGAAAAAGAAAGACGAAAAATTAAGCAATTATCCTATTTTTATGGCGATTGCCGAACATATCGGCTATGATGCAACAGGAAGAAAAGACCCCATAAACGACTTAAACACAATTTTGGAAGAATACAGAAAGTTTGAGAAAAACCCGAAGGGGTATAAGGGGGTTTGAGTATGGATAAAGAAAAAATAAACGCAATAAATAATAAGATTGCTCAATATAGAGGGGTAATTATTCACGATTCAATAAGTATTGAAGCTCTAATCGGAGCTATAATTGCGATTTATTTTGTAAAAGATAATAAAAATAATGAGTTTAATAGAAAGGTTATTGATGATGAATATTTTTCTTTCGGTTTAAAGATTAAAATTTTAGAAAAGTTAAATCAAGAAGTATATCCTCAATTTTTTGAAGATATTAGAAGAATAAACAATATTAGAAATATATTTGCCCATAAAGTTCCAACGCTTGATGAAGGATTTATCTATCAAGATTCAAAAGAAGAAAAAACAGAAACCAAATATATGTCTGATTTACATAAGGAATTTCTAGAAAAAATAAAGAAGGTTGAGGAACAATTACATAAAATATTTTTTAAGTTAGTAGAAAAAAACAAAAAAGAGGTTGTAAAAAATGCCTGAATGTTTTACAATTAACGCCGATGAAGTTGAGAATAGAATAGACCCTCATTTTTATAGACCTGTATTTATTCAATTTTACCAACAATTAGAAAAAACTAAATTTGAGTTTAAAACAATCGGCGAAATTGCAGAAAAAGTAACAAGCGGAGCTACACCGCTATCAAAGGGCGATGCTTATACTTCAAAAGAGGAAGGGATACCATTTATCAGAAGTGGGGATATAAACGAGGATAAGAATATTAATTTTGATGAGGTTATTTACATAAAAAAAGACATTCACAACAAAAAATTAAAGGGTTCAAAATTAAAAAAAGGAGATGTTTTAATTGCTATTGTTGGGGCAACAATAGGACAGGTTTCTCTTTATGATTATGACAAAGAAGCAAACATAAACCAAGCAATAGCACTGGTAAGATTAAATGAAGGGATAAACCCAGAATATGTTAAGGCGTTTATGATTTCAACATTGGGGCAAAAACAATTAGACAGAATTAAAAGACCTGTTGCACGAGCAAACATAAATCTTGATGAAATAAGAGGAATAAACATAATTTTACCATCATTAACAATACAGAATAAAATTGTTTCTTTAATGGATAATGCCTATAAAGAACAAAAGAATAAAGAGAAAAAAACAAGCGAGTTTTTAGATTCAATAAATGATTTTGTCCTCGGTGAATTAGGGATAAAACTGCCTGAATTAAAAGATAAAATGTGTTTTGTCGTTAATTATGAGGAAATTCAAAAAGGAAGAATAGACCCAAGTAGATTTGCAAATCCACAAGATACTTTAAATTCCAATAAGTTTAAAGAAAAAAATCTTAATGAAGTTGCAGAGTTAGTAAAAGGACAAAGTATTACTAAAGAAAAAATTACTTCTGGTGATTATCCTGTTGTTGCAGGAGGGCAAACAAGCCCATATTCAATAAATGTTTATAATCATAAAGGAAATATAATAACTGTAAGTGCATCTGGGGCTTATTCTGGTTATGTTTGGTATCATCAAAACTCTATTTTTGCATCTGATTGCACTGTAATAAAATCTTTAGATGAAAAAGAAGTTTCAACATTTTACCTGTATTGTGTTATGAAAGCTAAACAAAAATTTATTTACAATATGCAACAAGGAGCAGGGCAACCCCATGTTTATTCCAAAGATTTATCAAATCTCAAAATCCCTCTGCCCCCTCTTTCTGTTCAAAACAAAATCGCCGATGAAGTAAAAAAGAGAATGCAAAAAGCCGAAAGTTTGCAGAAAGAAGCGAAAGAAGAATTAGAAAAAGCAAAGTTAGAAGTTG